>JAABUR0100000439.1_pt1 | contig 91378 bp, 83 predicted proteins | sample 5560091 | NCBI WGS metagenome assembly JAABUR01 (sample SAMN10711879, study PRJNA513375) | rock metagenome | isolation source: Antarctica rocks | place: Antarctica: Victoria Land, University Valley sud | reverse complement strand
CGGCCCGCACCACTCGCCGCTGCCGAATGTCTCGTCGGCCCCGGCCCGCTCTTGGCCCCCCCGGTTTCGCCGCGCGGGCGGTAGGGGGACCGTTCGACCCGCCGCACCCGTCGCCCGCCGTGTCGGCAACAGCGCCGATCCGGCGGGCGATCCGGTTTCCGCTGGCAATTGGCACTACCGCATCCTCACGGCGGGTCCGATCTAATGAGCGGGGGGCGCATCCCGGCCGGCGGCGATGGAGGTGATGACGATGTATGTACGGCGCGCGATCGCAAGGACAGGGCGATTCGCCCCTCGGGACGATGGTTTCGGGGAAACCGGGCACGCCACTGCACCGTTCTACAGGGCGGGAAAGCAGCGTGAAAAGCGAGGGGTCATCATGCGTGCGCGTGCCATCCGCCGTCTGTTCTTGGGCGTGCTCGCGCTGCTGATAGCGGGTGGGGGGCTGCCCATTCTGCACGGGGTTCCCGCCGCACAGGCCGCCAGCCCGATCCGTTGGGGCTACTACGTCACCTACAGCGCCGATTCGCTGGCGAGCTTGAAAGCGAACATCGCCAGCCTGAGCCACGTCTCGCCGTATTATTACTCGCTGAAGCCGGACGGCACGATCGACACGCGCAACGAGCAGCCGACCACGACCGCGTTCCTGCGCGCCAATGGGGTTAAGATCCTGCCGATGCTCAGCACGAGCGTGCAGCACGATGCCTTCCACGCGCTGCTCGATACGGCGGCGGAGCAAGACCGGCTGGTGTCGGTGATCGCCGGGCTGGTCACCAGCAAGGACTATGACGGCATCCAGATCGACTTCGAGGGGCTGAACCCGACCGATCGCGCGCTCCTCGCCGACTTCATGCGCCGCCTGCACGAGCGCCTGGCCCCGCTCGGGAAGCTGACGACGATGGCCGTCGCTGCCAAGGCGAGCGACGTGCAGACCGGTTGGGGCGGGGTCTACGATTACGCCGCCCTCGCCCCGCACGTCGATCTCGTCGTCCTGATGGCGTATGACTATCACTACCAGAATGGCAAAGACCCCGGTGCCATCGCCCCGGTCGGCTGGGTCCGCGCGGTGGCGCAGTTCGGCGCGCACGAGTTCGGGGCCGCCAAGGTGCTCCTCGGGATGCCCCTTTACGGGATGGACTGGAACACCGCCAAGGGACCGCCCGCGCACACCCTACGGATGGCCGATGGCCCGGCACTCGCCGCGCGCCCTGGTGCGACGAGCGGCTACAGCACCGTGGATGATGCCAGTTGGGTGCGATATACCGACGAGGCCGGGGACGCGCACGAGGGCTGGTACGAGGACGAGCGCAGCATCGCCGCGAAGCTCCAGGTGCTGACCGATCTCGGTCTCGCGGGCTTCGCCACCTGGCGGCTCGGGCAGGAGAACGCCGCCGCCTGGACGGCGATCGGGCGGATCGATACGCCCGCCACCCGCGTCTCGCAGGTGCCGAACACCGCCACCCAGCACTATTTCCCCGAGACCGGGCAGGCCATTTCCGGGACGTTCCTCCGCTACTGGCGGCAGTATGGCGGCCTCGCACAATTCGGTTTGCCGCGCACGCGCGAGTTCCAGGAGCGCAGCCCCTACGATAACATGCTCTACACGGTGCAATACTTCGAGCGCGCGCGCTTCGAGTTGCACCCGGAGAACAGCGATCCGCAATATCAGGTGCTGCTCGGCCTCCTCGGGCGTGATTTCCACCCGCTCGATCCACCCGCCGTGCCGCTTGCCGCAGCGACCTATCACCCCGCGACCGGCCACAATCTCGGCGGTCCCTTCCGCGACTATTGGCTGAGTCATGGCGGTCTGTTCGTCAGCGGCCTGCCGATCACCGAGGCGTTCACCGAAGTCAGCCCCGACGATGGCAAATCCTACACGGTGCAATACTTCGAGCGCGCCCGCTACGAGTACCACCCCGAGCAGGCCGAGCCGTACACGGTGCTGCTCGGACTTGTCGGGAATCGGGCCTTGCGCGACCGAGGCTGGATTCCCTAAACGCCCCGCTCCTACGCGCGTTCGAGCAGCGCCCTGGTCGCCCTCGCAAAGGAGGGCGACCGGGGCTTTTTCGCCCATGCCCACAAACGAAGTAGAATGTTTGTTCTAAATATGGTAGAGTCGGGATACGACACGTCTGCGGACGCCGCCGCATGCGGGCTGATCGAGCGATGAGCGATGATGGAAGGAGCGATGAATACGATGAGCAAAGCGGGAACGCGGATCAATCCACTGTCGCGACGGCCCCGGCAGCAGCGACTCGTGCTCGCCGTGCGCGGCGCGGCGGGGACCGGCAAGAGCCATTTCGCCGCCAGCATGGCGCAGGCGGGGTTGGGACGACTCTGCTACTTCGATGTCGAGCGCAAGGCCCGCCTCCTGCCCGGCAGCGATGGCGCGATCTTCGATGCGCTCGAAATTCGCACCCCCGATGAGTTGCCCGATTTCATCGATTGGGCGCTCGATGGCGAAGGGCGCGAGCAGGGCTACGGCTGCTACGCCCTCGATAGTTGGGCGATGTATTTCGGACGCAAGCACCGCGACACGCTGCTTGCCCTGCGGGAGCGCACCGGCGACCCGACCGCCCAGCTCAGTGCCGAGGAACTCGCCGCCGACCAGATGATCTTGCAGGAAGTCTTGCGCCGCCTCTGCGTCGATAGCGGTGCTTGCGTGGTGATCGTCGATCAGATCGGGGCGAAGGGGAAGGAAGACCGCGAGGAGAACGAACTCGGGCGCGTCTTGCCGCTGACAACCGGCGGTCTGGAATACTTCGTCGATGTGATGATGGAAGCGTCGATGCGCCTCGAAGGGCTCGACACCGTGCGTATCTTCCGCGTCGTCAAGAGCAACAGCTCGGCCTTTCCGATCGGCCTGGAGCTGCGCGATCCCGACTTCGCGACCGTGCTCGCACGGCTCACCGAAGGGCATGGCACGACCGGGCCATCGTTGCCGATCCACACCCCGGCACCGCAGACGGAGCCGGAGCTGCTGGATGCGGTGCCCGCGCTGGCGCTCGTACCACCCGCCGGGCCGACGCTGGCCGACCTCTTGATCAAGGCCGATGAATACGGCTTCTCCCGCGCCCAACTCATCACCGCCGCCCGGCACTATTGTGGCGGCAAGGACGATCTCGAACGCCTCAACACGACGGAGATCGCCGAACTCGATCGCCGCCTCTCGGCCCACGCCGGGCGACGACAGTCCGCCCCGGCGGAGGCCGAGAGCGCCGAGATGACCGAACTCGCGGCGGCGAGTGGCGGACGCGGACGGCGTAGCCACGGCTAATCGCTGCGGGCGATTCGAGCAAGGGGACGAGGGGCATAGTACCTTCGTCCCCTTTCATTGCGCGCGCGGTGATAGACCGTGATGTATCATCGCTCGCGCGCGTAGAATACGAGGACACAGCCACGGGCGGATTGAGGACACGAACACTGGGACGAGAAGGAGTATCGATTGAGACGACTGTTCACCCTCTTGTTCGCAGCGGGGCTGCTCGCCATGCTCGCCGCCTGTGGTAGGGCAGAGGTTCCGACCGCCACCGTCGCACCGACCGCGACGAGCGTACCGCCGACCGCCACGGTGGCCGTAACCGCGACTGTACCGCCGACCGCCACCGTCGCACCGACCGCCACGGTGGCCCCGACCGCGACCGTACCGCCGACCACGACCGCCGCCCCGACCAGGGCTGCCGTGTCGCCGACGACCGCCGCGCCCGCAGGTGGGAGCACCGTGACCGACACGTCGGGGAAGTGCCAGCTGACGCTGCCCGCCGCGTTCAAGGCGAGCGGGGCGAGCGGCGGCACCTACGCGACGGCGGACAACCTGGCGCTGCTGACGTTCACGGGGACGGACACGCCGGGGCTGGGCCTGGACGCCGCGACCGGCGCGTTCATCCGGGGCTTCCAGACGGTGGTGACCGGCTTCGCGGAGACCGGGCGGCAGACCAGCAAGGACGCGCGCGGCGACATCCAGGTCGTGACCTTCGACGGGGCGATCTCGCAGCAGCAGGCGAAGGGGGTCTTCTACTTCGTCCAGAACGGCGGCGTCCTCTGCTCGCTCGTCGCCCTCGCCATCCCGCCGGGCGATAGCCAGTACGGCGACGCCGCTCAGCAGGCGGCGGAATCTCTCCATGTGATCCAGGGCGGCATCGGCGCTGCCCCGACCACACCGACGAGCACTCCCGCCGCGAGCGTCGCGCCCACCGCCGCCGTCGCCCCGACCGCCGCTGTGGCCGCCCCCGCCGGCACCGTGACCGACACGTCGGGGAAGTGCCAGCTGACGCTGCCCGCCGCGTTCAAGGCGAGCGGGGCGAGCGGCGGCACCTACGCGACGGCGGACAACCTGGCGCTGCTGACGTTCACGGGGACGGACACGCCGGGGCTGGGCCTGGACGCCGCGACCGGCGCGTTCATCCGGGGCTTCCAGACGGTGGTGACCGGCTTCGCGGAGACCGGGCGGCAGACCAGCAAGGACGCGCGCGGCGACATCCAGGTCGTGACCTTCGACGGGGCGATCTCGCAGCAGCAGGCGAAGGGGGTCTTCTACTTCGTCCAGAACGGCAATGTCCTCTGCTCGCTCGTCGCCCTCGCCATCCCGCCGGGAGACGCGCAATACCAGAGCGATATTCAAGCGGCGGCGGCTTCGCTACAGGTAATCAAGCCGAACGTTTCTTACAATCTGCCATAACGGCGCGGCCCGCAGTATCGCCATCCTCGCTGGCCCGGCGACGCAGGAGCGTCGCCGGGCCAGCGTTATGCCTGGCGGAGGGTTTCCCGGATCGCCGCGCCGACCGCCTGCGTCGTCGCATCGCCGCCGATGTCGGGCGTGCGTACCCGACCGGCGGCGATGGTGCGCTCGATCGCCGCGAGGAGGTGATCCCCGGCCTCGTGCTCGCCGAGATAATCGAGCATCAGGCTGGCCGACCAGATCGCCCCGATCGGGTTGGCGATCCCCTTGCCCGCGATGTCCGGCGCGGAGCCGTGGACCGGCTCGAAGAGGGCCGGTCCACGCCGCGTGGCGGGGTCGGGGTTGAAGTTGGCGCTCGGCGGGATGCCGAGGCTCCCCTGCAACGCGCCGCCGATGTCGGTCAGGATGTCGCCGAAAAGGTTGGACGCGACGACGACCTGGAAGGTCTGCGGGTGGGTCACGAAGCGCGCCGCCAGCGCATCGATGTGCCACTTCTCGGTCGCGATCGCCGGATATTCGGCGGCGACAGCGGCATGGACCTCATCCCAGAGGACCGGGCCATACTGCTGCGCGTTCGATTTCGTCGCGCTCGTCACCTTCGGGCGCCCCTCGCGCTCGGCCAGGTCGAAGGCATAGCGGATGATCCGCTCCACGCCGCGCCGGGTATAGACGCTCGTTTGCAGCGCGACCTCGTCCGGCGTGCCGCGTCGCATCCGCCCGCCCACGCCGGCGTACTCTCCCTCGCTATTCTCGCGCACGCAGATGAAGTCGATGTCCGCTGGGCCACGCCCGCGCAGGGGGCTGACCAGTCCCGGCAAGAGCCGGATCGGGCGCTGGTTGACCCAGAGATCGAAGTCCTGGCGGATCGGCAGCAGCATCTCCCAGAGGGAGATGTGGTCCGGCACGCCGGGGAAGCCGACCGCCCCGAGGTAGATCGCGTCGAACTCGGTCAACTGGCGCAACCCGTCCGGGGGCATCATATTCCCCTCACGGAGATAGCGCGCGCAACTCCAGTCGAATGTGTGCGTCTCCAGGCGGAAGTCGCCGTGGACCTCCGCCAGTGTCGTGAGCGCTTGCAAACCCTCGGCGATGACATCCTGGCCGATCCCGTCGCCGGGAATGACCGCAATCCGGTGGTGTCGCATCGCGCCCCTTTCTTCCCTGGTGCCCTGCCTCGTATCTGTGGCTCAACGCCCGAGGCTCCGCCGCAGTATAGCGGCGGAGCCTCGGGTGCGAAAGCGCTGGTCGCGAGGACGATTCAGGAAGCGAAGGTCGTACGCCGTCGTCGGAAGGCGGGGAGGACGAAACCACAGAGGCCGCCGATTAGGGCGAGTCCCCCGGAGAGGACTTGCACCGGACGCCAGTCGGTCGTGGTGGTGGTCGTCGTCGGGGTCGCCGCCTGCCGCGTTACCGGGACAGCGGTCGGCGTCGGGAAGATCGTCGGCGTCAGCCCGGCGATCCGTAAGCAATCCTGGGTCAGTGGGTCGCTGCTGCACTGCGCGCTGCTGGGCGCGACGAAGGCGGCGGTGGCGAGCGGCGTCGCGGTGGGGTCGGGTGCCACGGTCATGGCGTTCGGCTCCGCCTGCGCGCCGAGCCCGATCGTCAGCGCGAAGATCACCGTCGCCACGGCGGTCGCCCAGCGGGTCGGCCAGAGCCAGCGCGGCGTCTGCCAGCGGCGGCGCGGGCCACCCGCCGCCGCCGCGAGTTCCGGCGTGAGGATGAAGCTGCGGCGCGGTTCCTCCTGCGGTAGGGCATGCAGCAGCGCGCGCAGCGCCGCGAGTTCGCGCAACGACTCGCGGCAGTCCTCACAGGTGGCGAGATGCGCGTCGGCACGCCCGCGCCCGCCGGGGTCGAGGCCATCCTGCCCCGCCTGCGCGGTATCCAGGTACGCGCTCAACACCTCTTCGCCGAGATGTATGCGGCGGGCGTCGTCGCCCATCTGCGATCGTCCAGTTTTCTCTGCCATCTCTCGCTCACGCTAACGGGTGGACCCTGGCGCTATGACCCGCGCACCCGTGATTTATGCGTCTTGCTCGACCACTTTGTGCGCCGGGCACAGCTCGCGCGGCACGCGAGGCCGTTAAGAAACCCCAGCACGGCGACCTCATTGCCAACCGGTGGGGACTCACGACCGCAGCGAAGTGATCCCTCCCTACTCGCTATCGTAACGACGCCGATAACGCGCGAAAAGTTCCCCGCTCTCCGGGCCGTCACGAAGGAGATCGCGCAGGCGGGCACGCCCACGGCTGAGCCGGGATTTCACCGTCCCGAGGGAGACATTGGTGATCGCCGCGATTTCGTCGTAGCTATACCCCTGCACATCGCTGAGGATGACGACGATGCGCTGATCTTCCTGCAATTGCGCGAGGGTCCGTTGCAGCGCCCCGGCCAATTCCAGGCGTTCCGCGCGTTCGTGCGGCTCCTCGCCCGTCGCCATGCTGCTCCACTGCGGGCGTGGCTCGAACGAGAGTTCCTCGAAGGAGTCGGCGGGGCGGCGCTGGCGACGGCGTAATTCGTCGTAACAGCGGTTGGTGGCGATCCGCAGGAGCCAGGCGCGGAAGATGCCGCCGCGGAACTGGTGCAACGACCGATAGGCGAGCAGGAAGGTATCCTGCGTCACATCCTCGGCGGCATCGGCCTGGCCCACCATCCGCAGGGCGACGTTGTACACCTGGCGCTCGTAGAGGCGCACGAGCCGATTGAACGCATCGACCGTGCCGCGCTGCGCCTCGGCGATCAATTGTTCTTCCTCGGCGGAGGCGGAGCGGTCGGTCTCTCCAGGGGTGACCGCCTCGCGCGCGGAATTACCGGTCATCGTTAACCACTCGCGCCTGAACATCGCCCCTGCACATCCGTCGCGGCCCGTGGCCGCGCCATTTACCGGTCGCGCAATACCCGGAGTCGCCCCTGCGCGAACACGATCGGGTTGGCGATCCCCGTTGGTTGCTCGCCGCGCAGCACCGTCAGGCTCTGTTCCACCGCGCGCCCCGCACTTCCTCGCGCGCCTGCTCCATAATAGTATGCGCTATGCGGCGTCAGGAGCAGGTTCGGCAGCCCCGGCAGGGGGCTATCCGGCGGGGACGGCTCGGGCGCGGTCACATCGCGCGTCGCCCCGGTCAGCCCATGCGTCCCGGTACCCGACGATGGAGGGCCAGCAGGAGGGCAGGGCGTGGTCGGCGACCGCGTCGGTGCAATAATCCGGGACATGGGCGACGGCGATCCCTGCCGCGGTCGTGGCGGCGACATCGAGCTGATCGTACCCGACTGCCGGGCGACTGATCACCTTAACGCGCGCGCGCTCAGCGAGGATACGACAAGGGTACGGTTCATTCCCGGCGCCGATACCATCGGCAGTCGAGCCCGCTGCGCTGAAGTCCTCGGCGCTCCGGCATGGCCTGGCTGTGAAGGTCGCGAAATCCCCCCCCCCGCCGCCGCCTCGATCTCCCACACGGTTCCCGGACTCGTCGCCACGATCTGCCAGGGTGCCTGTCGTCCCATCCCCACTATCCCTATCTTGCCGCGCCTTCCTTATGTTATCCGTCTCCTGTGTACGCAGCGGTGTGGCCGCTATTGTACCGCAGCACGCGCACCGCGTCGGGCAATAGTTGGTGCGAAAGTTGGGCATACGTACACCGCACCCGATCCGTTGCCTGACAATGTTCGGCGCTAGAGTTACCATTTGACAGACTGTCACACCGCAAACGATTGACACGTTCGGACACCTGTGCTATCCTGCGCGTGCCTTGAGCGAGGATCGGGCGGCGCTGATCGCTTCCCGATACGGAATTCGCGCCGGTCCACGGTGGCCGCCAACCATTGTCGTGGATTTGTCCCGATTCCGCAGTGTACACGCCATTTCGGCCCGTCGCCGAGGGGTGTCGCGCGCTCTCGGTCTGTCAGCCCGCCGTACGTTGTAGGTGTTTTGTAATCGAATAGCTGTCAGCGTCAGCCCGGCAACGGGGTGTGGATCGATCTGTCCGCCAACCGCGATAGATCTGCTACGCGCCCATCTCCGCGATCGTGATCGGCACCGATCAGCGCGCGTTTGTCGGGTCAGGATATCGGCCCCGTCGTGTGGCGGGGTGCGTCGGTGTATCGAGGAGGGGTACAGGTCCGCATTATCTCCCGACAACCTGCGGGTGGACCGGGTGCCCGGCCAGCGATATTGAGGAGGATGGACTGTTGAAAACGCTCGCCAGAAAACTGGCGGCTGCGCTGCTCGTCATCGCGATCCTCGCGGGCAGTGCGCCACCAGCATTTGCGGATACCGATCTTGGACCGGGCGGGACGGCGGTGGTCGCCTACACCGGCGGGGAGATGGTGAAGGTCCGTGCGGGCACCGGGACGGACTTCGGGGTGCTGACCAGCGCGCCGGAGGGGGCGACGGTGACGATCGTCGCCGGGCCGTTCGCCAGCCTGGACGGCAGCCTGTGGTACGGGCTGAGCTACGACGGCACCATCGGCTACATCGCCGCCGACTTCCTGACCACCACCGCGAACGCACCCTTCATCGCCGCAGCGACCACGACCAGCGGCGCGAGCGGCGGCGGTGCGAGCGGTGGTGGCGGCAACTACGGCTCGGTCATCACGACTAACGATGGCGTCGGCGCACGGATGCGCGATAGCGCCGGCAGCAGCGCCGCGATCGTCACCCTGATCCCGGAGAACACCCCGGTGCAGGTGGTCGGCTCGCCGCACAACAGCGACGGCTTCGCCTGGTATCCGATCAGCTACAACGGCTACAGCGGCTACGTCGCGGGCGACTTCCTCGGCTCCGGCAGCGTCACCGCCAGCAACGTCACCCAGACCGCGCCGCGCGCGATCGCCGCGTTGGAAGCGGGCGCGCATGTCGCCGTCAACAATACCGGCGGTTGGGATCTGCGTCTCCGAGCCAGCTACAACCTCGATAGCGATATCGTCGGCCACGCCGCCCCGGACACCGTTCTCTCCGTGCAGGATGGTCCCTTCTATGATGGGGCCGGGAACAGCTGGTATGCGGTCGATTACGATGGTGCCTCCGGCTACGCCTCCGCGAGCTACTTGTCCTGGACGAGCTCGGGGTTGAGCGCGCGGCAGTCGCTCGTCGCGGCCACCGTCCCCGCGGCACCGGCGGTGCAGGCGGCGAGTGTGCCCGCCCCGGCCCCGCCCGCCCCGGCCCCAGCGCCCGCGCCCGCAGCGCCCGCCACCCCTGCCACCCCTGCCGCACCGGCAGCGAGTAGTCATGGGCAGGCGATGGTGAGCATCGCGATGCGCTATCTCGGCTATCCTTACGCCTGGGGCGGCGCTTCCCCGAGCGGCTTCGACTGCTCCGGCTTCACCGCCTACGTCGCGAACCTCGCCTTCGGCGCGAAGCTCAGCCACGTCGTCAGCGGCCAGATCGGCGCGGGGACGGCGGTCGGTTCCAAGGATCTCCAGCCGGGCGATCTGGTCTTCTTCGTGAACACCTACGAACCGGGTCTCTCGCATGTCGGCATCTACATCGGCGGTGGACAGATGATCCACGCCGGGAGCGAGCGCACAGGTGTGGTGATCAGCAACATCTGGGATTCGTACTGGGGTCCGAAGTATTACGGCGCACGCCGCCTCTAGGCGCGCCGCGGCGGATACCAGACGAAGAGGGGCGGGGCCATGTTGGCCCCGCCCCTCTCGCGTATCCAGCGGTCGTTCAAGGATGCGCCGCTCGCTTGTCGTGGCGAGCGGCTAATCGCGGCGTGCCTCGTACTGTTTCAGCGCCAGGGTGTACATCTTGGCGAGATCCGGCCCGAAGGGTCCCTCGCCACTCGTCAGCATCCCGCGCACCGCCTCCACCGCCGACCAGGCACTGGCGCGCAATTGCGGGTCGTAGCCGAAGTCGTTCGCCGCTTCCTGGAACTCGTCGTCATCGACGGTGATGACGGGGCCAGGCTCCACCGCCACCGTCAGCCCCAGCTCGACGATCGAGACGATCTCCCCGCGCGCATTCGGCGGCAGGCAGATCCGGGAGACGGCGCGCTCCAGGTTGCCACCGGGGGAAAGCTCGATCTCGGTGGTGAAGCGCCGATCCAGCCAGACCCACCCGAGTTGGTGACGCTGGAGCGGCGTGCTGAAGCCCCGCCGTGGGTAGACGATCGATGTCAGCGGCGCGGCGTGCCAGATCAGCAGCTTGCTACGCCGCCGCAGCAGGTGCGCCTCCCAGTAGGCCGAGAGTTCCCCCTCGAAGGTGCGGCGCTCGATGCGGAGTTCCGTCGTCTTCATCACCCCCGCCATCCCGCCCGCTTATTCCGCCATCGATCCCGGCCTGCCGCGCGCATCGAACGCTCAGGCATACCCGGCGCGCGCATCGAACGCTCAGGCATAATGGAACGCCGGCCTGGTCAGGTAATCCTTCAGGCCCATCGCGGCGCTGTCACGCGCGGAGAGGGTCGGCTCCGCGATCGGCCAGGCGATCGCCAGGTCGGGGTCGTTCCAGGCGATCGCCCCCTCGCTGGCCGGGGCGTAGTAATTGGAGCACTTGTACTGGATCTCCGTCCCCTCTTCGAGCGCCAGGAAGCCGTGCGCGAAGCCGACCGGCACCCAGAGTTGCCGCTTGTTCTCGGCGGTGAGTTCGACCGTGATCGACTGGCCGAAGGTCGGCGAGCCGACGCGCAGATCGACCGCCACATCGAGGAGCGCCCCGGCGGTGCAGCGGACGAACTTGACCATCGGCGCGGTCATGTCCTGATAGTGCAGGCCGCGCAAGACGCCGCGCGCCGAGCGCGAGTGATTATCCTGCACCAGCTCGGCGTCGAGGCCGTGCTGGACATACTTATCGCGGTGGTAGCTCTCCATGAAGAAGCCGCGCGCATCCCTGACGAATGCCGTCTCGACGATCACCACACCATCGAGTGCGGTCGGGATTACCCGGATGTCCATGAATCTCGCCCCTCCGTGTCTGTTCGCCGCGCGGATCTTTGGTGACGCAAGCGCGCGCCATCGCGGCTCGCGACGGCGCACCTATCAGCGGGAGGATACTCGATCCGGCGGGTGCTGTCCCGGTTACGCCGCCGCTTTCGCGCCGATCAGGAGGATCGCGCGCCCGTGTGCGGTCGTGATCGCCTCCCAACGTAGCACCAAAGTCGAGGCGGGTGGCGGCGGGAACGCGGCGGTGGCGGTGCCATACAAGGGGCGATAGAGGCGGGCGCGCAGTCGCCGCCCGAGGCCATGCGGTGCCAGCTCACCCCCGACCACGAAGACCACCGCGCCGCCGGGCCGCAGCACCCGCGCGACCTCGGCCAGCGGCCCCGGCGCGAAGACCCAACCGCTGGGGAAGGTGGCGACGACCGATCCGAAGGTGTCGGCGGGGAAGGGGAGCGCCCCGACCTCACCGCGCACGAGCGGCGGCGCGGCGATCCCAGCCCGGCGCAACTTCTGCCGCGTGCGGGCGATCATCCGCGCCGAGCGTTCCAGCCCGACCGGGGCGAGATCGTGCGCGATCAGGAGCGGCAACAGGTCGCCGGTGCCGAAGCCGAGTTCCAGGGTCGGGCCGCGCGTGGCATAGCGGAGGGCGACCCGCTGCCAGCGCGCCCACTCCCCGGCGAATCCGACCCGGCTGACCCGATCGTAGAGCGGCACCGCCGGGCCGTAGAGCGCCTCGAAGGCGGCGTTGGCGAGCCGCGCGATCGCCCCGCTCACGCCGCACCGGTGCCTGCCGCCCCCCGCGAGAGGGCGATCCAGAAGGGGGAATTGCGGTCGAGCCGGGCGATGCGCCCCTCGCGCGTGAGGAAGACGTGTTCCGTGCGCCCATCGGCCAGCAGCGTATCCGGCGCTGGCTCGGCGCGAACGACGCGGTAGCCGAAGGCGACGCTCGCCCGGCTCAGTTTCGTGATCGTCGTCTCGACGCGGACGAGATCGTCGTAGCGTGCGCTCTGCCGGTAGTCGCACGAGGCGTGGGTGACCGGCAGCAGCAGTCCCTGCTCCTCCACCTCACGATAGGTGAAGCCGTGCGCGCGGATCCAGCCGGTGCGCCCCAACTCGAACCAGGCGAGGTAATTGGCGTAGTAGACCACGCCCATCGCATCGGTCTCGGCGTAGCGGACCCGCAAGTCCGTGGCGACGGTGCCGCCGGTCGGTATCGTCTCGTTCATCCCTCGCCCTCTCCGCTCGTCGCACTGCGGGGATGATAGCAGCTAGACGATCGCCTGCGTCGTTTCGGGCGTGTCGCTCGGCGTATCCCCCATTCGGATGAAGCTGTATAGCCCGACCGGGCCTGGTCGAATCTGGACTTCCCACCGATGGCCTGACCCTTGCATTGGAAGTACAGTAAGAGAGGCGTAGCGGGTGGCTCGTTACACGCCGAGCGTGCGGTACACAACGGGGGACATTATGGACCAGCCAGGGGTAACCGAACGGATCGAGCAACTCTTCGCGGCGGGCCTCCGCGCCGAGACGGCGTCCGGGATCGCCGCGCGCCTGGGGATCAGCGAGGATGAAGCCCTCGTTTCCCTGGTGAATCTGGTCGTCGAGGGAGAACTGTTCTTGCTCGAAGAAGGGGCGCTGTTGGTTTTCCTGACCCCCGCCTGGTTGCGCGAGATCGAACTGGCCGCCTGACGCCCCATGCCAATGCCTTGCACGTCTGCGCGCGACGTGCGACCGAGCGCACCGGTGTAAGCGACACCCGGTCGCAGCACTTCGCCGCACCGGTCGGCGTGTTTCCGCACTTGTGTACCGCGCGGCCTTCCCCGGACTTTTGGCCTGACCCGATCGGCCTCATCCCGGTACCCCTTTGGGGGACGCCGCACGGCACTCGACACTGCTGTAATTGCCTTGCGCGTGGCGCGCGCCAGGGTAGGGCGGTGGCGGGGCGATGGTGCGGCGAATCTTCGATCCTCAGCAAAACAACGCCCGACCTGGTTTGCTCACCACGGTCGAGTCGATCCACCCCTTTGTACTCACCGTGCAGCAGGAGCCGCGCGGACAACGGCGCCCGCCCGCCCGTCGCGCGCTCCGGCGCTTTCGCTGGCTCGGCGAAGTGTGGCCGCTCCTCCTCCTCTGTCTCCTGGCGGTCGTGCTGACCTGGCCGCTCGCGCGCCATCCCGCGTCCACCCTGCCCGATCTGGGCGATCCGCTCGATAGCGCCTGGCGGCTGAGCTGGCCGATCCACCAATTACGGCACGATCCGCCCGCCCTCCTGGATGCGAACACCTACTACCCCTTCGAGACGACCTACCTCTTCGACGAGCTGATCCTGGGGGTCGCGCTCGTCGTCGCCCCGGTGACGGCGCTCACTCACAATGGCGTCCCGGCGGTGAACGTCGCCCTGCTCCTGGCTTTTGCCGGGAATGGCCTCGCGATGTATGCCCTCGGGCGACGCCTCGCCAGCAACCGGATCGCCGCGCTCGCCGGGGCGCTCCCGTTCGCCTTCGCCCCGTTCCGCTTCTTGCACCTCGGCCATGTCGGGCTCAGTACCGCGTTCTGGCTGCCGCTCGCCCTGATCTTCCTCGATCGCCTGTTGCTGCGTCCCACCTGGCCGGGTGCCCTCCTCTTCGGCCTCTGTGCCACCATGCAGGCGCTCTCGGCGCAGTATTACGGCTTTCAGACGGTGCTGCTGGTGGCACTCTATCTCGGCTGGGCGCTCGTACGGCGGCGGCGTTGGCTCTTGCAGTGGGGCACGCTCGCGCACCTCGCGTTCGCCGTGGTGCTGGCGGAGGTGCTGCTGGTGCCGGTCCTGCTGCCATATCTGGGGGTGAAGGGCACCTGGGCCTATTCGCGCGGGCTGGAAGAGAACGAGCTCCATTCCGCCACCGTCACCGCCTTCCTCACCCCCGCGCCGGACACCCCGCTCGGCGGCACCCTGGCGGGTCTGGCGCGCGGGGCCTTACGGGTCACACCGGGGGATATTTGGCTCTATCCGGGTCTCGGCGCAGTGGTGCTGGCCCTCGTCGGGGTCTTGCTCGCGCGCCGTCGCACTACGGCGGCGTGCGATGCGGAGCAGGCACCGCCGCTGGTGGGCTTCTTCCTGCTCCTGCTCCTCTTCGGCGCGGTGATGAGTCTCGGCCCGGTCCTCTACCCGCGAGCGATCGTGCCGGGGAGCGGCGTCACGCGCTGGATGCCCTACCGCGCGATCTTCAACCTCGTCCCCGGCTTCGACGCGATGCGCGCCCCGGAGCGCTTCGGCAACCTCTTCCTCCTCGGCCTCGGTGGCCTGATCAGCTTCGGCGTCGCCGCGATCCTTGAGCGGGTCGGCGGGGCGGGTACGCCGGGGAGAAGGGGTGCGCTCCGCCGCGCCGGGCGGGCGCTCCTCGTCGCGGGGCTGCTGCTGGCGGTGGGCGCGGAGTACTGGCACGCGCCCCTGCGTCTGGCGATGGTCCCGCCGCCGCCGCCGGTGTATGCCTGGCTGGCCGCGCAGCCGCCCGGCCCGGTCCTCGAATTGCCGCTGATGGTCCCGGCGAACGAGCTGAATCGGGAGCAACTGCGCCAGTACTGGTCCACGTTTCACTGGCAGACACGGGTCAACGGCAGCAGCGACATCGCGCCGCGCGCCTACGCCGCCCTGCGGGACGATCTCGGCGCGTTCCCCGACGCGCGCGGCCTCGGCATCCTCCAGGCGCTCGGCGTGCGCTACGTGATCGTCCACCGCGCGCAGTACACCCCGGCAGAGTGGGCGGCGCTCGCCCCGCGCTACGCGGCCTACGGCGTGACCCTTCAGGGAGGCGGCGAGTTCGGCGACGATCTGGCGCTGATCCTCCAGCCGGACGAGCGTTTCGTCGGCTTGCAGCGGCTGATCCCGCCGCGCGCCGCGGTCTTCCTCTCGGAGAATGATCCGCGCGGCACCGACGCCTACATGGCGACCCTCGGCTGGCTGTTGCGCGATGGGGATCGGGAGTTGATCACCCGGATCATCCCTACCTTCGGGCAGCGCTACACCCGTCCTGCGCTCGGACAACGCCCCGAATGGCTGATCCTCTACCCCGGCGACGATCTCGCGCGCCTCGGCTTCCCGCCGGGCCTGCCGCTGGCCTACAGCGACAATGTGGTCCGGGTCTACCGCAACGCGCTAGTACAGCGTGCTCGGTATTCCTCCAGGGTTTCGTAGCGCGATTTTCCTGCTACAACGCCAAGAATACTACCGAGCTATTCCGAGCGCGCTGTACTAGCCCCCTGATCGCGCCTTCTATTCGGTGTGCTCGTCGGTCGCCACGCGCGATAGTCGGTGCTACCCTGGTGTGCAGGGCGGTCCCCTGTCCGTATAATAGTGACGCTAGCGACGGCCGGGCCGTTTACAGGGCATGTGGGCGCTACGAATGGCTCGGCGTGCGAGCGCGCTGTAAAAATCCATGCACGGGCGAATAGGGTAGACTACCACCGACCGCGCGGGCGAGACGACCCGCGCGGTCGCACGGGAGAGGAGAGCACCATGCGCGCGGTACTGCTCGGGAGTGGGGGGCCGGTCCTCGGTCGCGAGTATCCCCTCGACGCGGACCTTGTGACGATCGGGCGTCGGGATGAGAACGCGATCGTCATCAAAGATCCGACGGTCTCGCGGAGGCACGCGGAGATTCGCCGCGCGGGCGATGATTTCCTGGTGGTCGACAAGAACAGCACCAGCGGCGTCCTCCTGAACGGCGTGCCGATCAGCGGCGAGCAGCGGCTGAAGGATGGCGACCGACTCGGGATCGGCATGAGCGCCGTCTTCCTGGTGCAATTGCAGCCCGCCGAGGAGGCGACGGCCACATTCGCGCAGCCGCAATTCGGCGAGCGGGAGCGCCCGCAATTCGTCACGCGCACCGAGCGCGACGATCCGCGCGGCATCATCGCCGACGCGCCCCCCGCACCGGCCCCGGCTCCGCCGCGCGAAACGACGCCGCGTGAGATCCCGGCTTTCACTCCCGCGCCCGTGCCGACGCCCCCGCCCCCGCCGCCGCGCGAGGCTCCGCCTGCCGCCGCACCGTCCGCCGCGCCGAGTTTCTCGCTCCCGCCTGCGGGGCCGTCTACCCCGCCGCCCACCCATTCGGCGGCCCCGCCACCGCCCTTTTCCGCTGCACCGGCCCCGCCGCAGTACACGCCGCCGCAATACACGCCTTCCTACGCGCCGTCCGCGCCGTCGGCGGGGCAGGGTAACGCCTCCTGGCCCGCGCAGCAGTCGGCCTCTGCGTCGGTGGTCGCGCCGCCCGCGAAGTCGCGGCGGGGGCTGGTGATCGGGCTGGTGCTCTTCGTGCTGATCGTCGCGGTGGTGCTGGCGATCGTCGGTCTCGTCATCGTTCGTCGGTGATTCGGCGGCACAGCGGATCGTGTCGGGTCATTCATTTGCCCCGGCACGATCGCCGAAGGCGGCACCTGTAGGTCATTGCCGCCGCTTGAAAATCTTTGCGGCGCATCCTACCCTTGGCGGATAGGAGCAGCGGATAGCACTGTGTCGCTGATGGCATCGCGACGACGATACGCCCCGGTGCAGGGCGCATCCCGAGGGAGCGGGAATGTTCGATCGCGCATTCCTCGCGGCGTGGTAGAGCGCGGTGCATGCATAGTGGGATGGCGCGGGTTTGTATCGCGCGACCCTCGCGGTCCGCACCAATCCCCGGCGACGATCGTTCTCGATAACGACAGGGGCGTTCGCTGTAGCGCGGACGTTACGTGATTTGCCGCTCGCCTCGCCAGGAGCAGCGAGTGGCGTATGCCGATGAAGGAGTGAAGGGTGCATGAGTGGTCAGGAATCGATCGAGCACCAGCAACGGCGGCTCGCCTCGCAGCGTTTGATCGCCAATCTGCGTCAGGGGCGCATCTCGCGGCGTGATTTCGTCGTGCGGGCGGCCACGCTCGGTTTCTCCGGTGCGGCGATCAACGTCTTCCTGATCGCGTGCAGTGTCGGCAATACCGCCCCGACCACGTCCTCCGCGCCCTCCGCCGCCCCGACCGCTCCCATCGTCCCGACCAGCGGCGTCCCTGTCGTGAGCGCTTCCCCGACCGCCGCTGTCGCGGCCAGCGCGACGGCCACCCGCCCCGCCGGGACGACGAGCGCGGCGACGGCAACGCGCGCCGGTTCGCCGGTCGCCGGCACGCCAACGCCCGATACCACGGCGGTCGCGACCTCGCAGGGGACGCTGCTCGGCGGCGTGGTGCCGACGGGCGCGACGCTGGCGGACACGCAGGAGTTGCGCTACCCGCTGACGGAACTCATCCACGCCGATCCGGGGCAGGCGACATCGATCTTCGAGGTCCAGTTCATCTTCAATTGCTGGGACGGCTTGCTCACCGCGAACCAGCAGGGCGAGCCGAATCCGGCCCACGCCACGAAGTACGCCATCTCGCCGGATGGCCTGACCTACACCTTCACCCTGCGTTCCGGCCTGAAGTTCTCCGATGGCACGCCGCTCACAGCGAATGACTACGAGTGGACCTGGAAGCGCAACCTCAGCCCGGACACCGCCTCCGAGTATGCGCCGACCTTCTACGCGATCAAGGGCGCGCAGGACTACAATAGCGGCAAGGTAGCCGACCCGAATAGTGTCGGCGTCAAGGCGACGAGCGACACGACCCTCGCCGTGACCCTTGCCACCCCCGCCCCCTACTTCCTCACGCTCGTCACGACCTGGACCTACGTGCCGCTCCAGCGGGCGACGATCGAGAAGAATGGTGCCAACTGGGTCGAGGCGGGCAACATGGTCACCGCCGGAGCCTACAAGCTCCAGGAGTGGGCGCATAATCAGCGCATGGCCCTCGTCGCCGACAATAACTATTACGGCGACAAGCCGACCCTCCAGAAGATCACCCATGTGCTCTATCAGGATATCGCCACCGCCGCCTTGCCCGCGTACGAGAAGGGTGAGCTCGACGTGGTCAACAGCCTCTCGGCGGACAACTTTCGGCGGGCGAAGGGCGACGCGACCCTGAACAAGGAACTCAATCTTGTGCCATCATCCGGCACCGGATTCATCGTTTTCGACACGACCAACGCCGCGTCACCGGTCGGCAAGAAGGAATTCCGCCAGGCGGTCTACTACGCGCTCAACCGCGAGAATCTCTGCACGAATATCCTCGGGGGACAATATCTCCCGAAGGCGACGCTGGTGCCGGACGGTATCCTCGGGTATCAGGCACAACCGCCGCTGGCGGTGACCGCTACCGGCGACAAGGCGAAGGCGCGTCAGTTGCTCCAAACCGCCGGGTATGCCGGGGAAGAGATCGTCTACACCCACAGCGATGCCGCGAGCGCGAAGGCGATCGCCCAGGCGATCCAGTCCGACTTGAAGGATGTCGGCGTCACGGTCCGCCTCGAGCAATTGGAGCGCAAGGCGTATGCTGCCTGGCGCGAGGCGCGCGGCACGCAGGCGTTCGGGATGTACTTCGGGGCATGGTTCTCGGACTACGAAGATCCGAATGACTGGTACAACGTCTTCTTCGGCGATCCGACCCAGGAATATTGGAAGACGCACTACCCGCAATCGGCGAGCGGGAAGTCGTTCGTCGCGCTGATCGATACGGCGAATGCGACGCAGGACCGCGCACAGCGCCGCGCGGGCTTCGAGCAGACGGAGCAACAACTCCTCACCGACCTGCCGCTTATGCCGGTCTACGGCACCGCCGACGCGGTGCTGGTCAAGCCCTACGTGAAAGGGCTCGTCCACACACGGCTCGGCCAGGATCGCTTCAGCGCGGTCACGATCATCAAGCACTGAGGCGAGTGGCGCTGGTATCCTGCCGAGCCAGGCCACAGAACGCGCGCTGCGTCGCCCGATCGCGGCGAGACAAGTACCGCCGACAGAGAACACTTCCGCCGCCGTTGACAAAGGCCAGGGATGCGCGAAACCGCGCGTCCCTGGCCTATTCATCGAGCGTACAGGCTATGGCCGTGTCCTAACGGCGCGTAGCCGTGGCAACGCTCGTCGCCACACCGGCGGTGCCAGATGCGCCGACGGCGGCGACGACGACGATCAACAGGCAGATGATGATACATAGCAGCACGAGCCCGCCGACCACGCCGAGGATGATCCAGAGGGTGCGGTTGTTGGAGCCGTTTGCCGGGGCGGGATATCGTCCCGCGTTCGCCATGTAGCCGGTGGGTGGGGGGGCACCGCCGCCCGCCGCACCAGCGGGCTGGCCCATACCGGGTGTGCCGCCACCGTTCGCGCCGCCGCCGCCGTATGGCTGGCCCACGCGCTCGGGTGCCGCGTTGCTCGCGGTGCCGCCGGAGGGATAGGTGAGCGGGGCGGTCGTCGGCGCGACGAAGGGGGACTCCTCCGGCGCGGACACCCGCTCTTGCGGGGCGCCCCCGACGTCGCTCGTCGGGCGGACGACCTGAGTGACCTCGGCGGGTGGCGTTGGCGGGGTCGGGGCGGGCTCGCGCGGCGGTGCGGCGGGCGGCGTGTTGCCCGGCTCTGCCGCCGCTGCCTGGCTCGCCGGGGGCGTCCAACTCCGATAGCCCCACCCGGAGCCGATCTGCGTCGGCTGGTCGCCAGCGGGCGGGGGGGTGCCGGGCGGCGTCGGGGTTGCGGTTGGCTCGTCGTTCGCGGGGCGCGACTCGCGGGGCAACTCGAAGGTCTCGGTCGGGGCGTTGCGCGTGATCTCGCGCGTCGGTGCCAGCTCGATCGTCACCGTCGGGCTGTCAGGGGAAACGGGTGGGGTCGGCGCTTCCTCGCGGGAAGGGGATGCCTGCGCCGCCTCTTCGCGCGCGGGCGTCGGATCTGGCGCGGGAGGTGCCGAAGGGGCGTCCGATGCCGCGAGGCGTGGAGCGGGCTCCTGGGCCGACGACGGCGGTGTGGTCGGGGCGGGCATGATGTGGGGCGGCTGATTACCGCTCGGCTGCTGAGGCAGTCGCGTGCCGCAGCGCTCGCAGAAACGGCTGCCGGGCGGGTTCGCCGCGCCACAGGCCGTGCAGATGATCGAATTGCGATCCTTCCCGATTGATCCTGTCGTCACGGAGCGCTCCTTCGCGGCTGCCGGGAGATCCTCTCCCCATTCATCGCCGATCGCTCGGCCCTATCACGCCTGTGTCGAACTCCCGGTCGCGGGGCGCAACGTCGAATCGTTGGTAGGCTCGTCCTCGGCGCTGAGCGCGCCCAGGCCGTTGAAGAGGCGGCGGTAGATCACCACCACGACGGCACCGAGGGCGACGCCGAACCAGAGGGTGGCGAAGCGGATCAGCAGCGCCCCCGCCACCGCGATATCGTTGGTCATCGGCGGCGCGGCGACTGTCAGGGTGAGCAGGAAGGCGATGCTGGCATCCGCGACGCCCAGCCCGCCAGGGAGCAGCGAGACCGAGCCGATCAGGGTGGAGAGTGCCAGGATGGAGGTGGCCGTGAGCAGCAGGGCGAACGAGCCGGGCAGCCCCAGCCCGATCAGGACGAGGTAGAAGGCCAGACATTCGCCCATCCAGGAGACGAGCCCACAAAGGACCGCGATCCCGAACGGGCGCGGGCGCAGGAGTTCGTAGCTGCTCTCATAAAAGTTTCGCAGGTGGTGGATGCGCGGGCCGAGCGGGCCGAGCCTCTCGCCGAAGGTGAGCAGGCGTTCGGCGGTCGGGCGGTGCTGGATGATGGCGGTCGCGAAGATCGCCCCGGCGAGGGTGACGACCAGCACCGGCCAGCCGAGGCGCGTATTCGCCAGCCCCAGGGCGGCCAGGATGACCAGCGCGATCCCGTCCGTCATCCGCTCCGCGAGGATGATCGGCGCGGACCTGGCGATCGGCGTCCCGACGGCGCGGCGCAGGAGATACGACTTCAGTAACTCGCCTACCTTGCCGGGCGTCATCACCATCGTGAAGGCGCTGAAGAAGATACCGAAACTGTCGCGCGTGCTCAGTCCGCGCACCTTGATCAGGCGCAAGTAGAACTGCCACTTCAGGAAGCGCAGCGCATAGTTGAAGAGCGTGAGGGCGAGGATCGGTGGCACCAGCCACCAGCCGAAGGTGCGGAGGGTGATGGCAAGCTTCTGGACATCGGCAAAAAGGGAGAGCGCCGCGATGACGAGGACGCCGAACACGATCGAGAGGATGATCTTGCCGCGTAGCTGCCGGAACATGCCGGCGTTCTCCTTCTTGACGCGATCCGGCGTGACATTTCACTCGCGGCGCGCGTTGGTTCCTGCGGTAACGCTCGTGTCGGCGGCTATGGCGTGCCAGAGGTGGCCGGCGTGTTATCGTGGCGCGCTGCGCGGACACAGAGGGTAGTCTAGCATACGATCGGGCGAATTATGGTCGCAATCGGCGCGCGGATATGCTATTAAGACGTGTGATCGATCGGGCTGTCACGGCGTCGCGCGCCCGTGGATGCCGGTTGCGATAGCAGGCGCTGCCCGCGGTACGGCAGCGGTGTTGTCCCGGTGGCCCCCCTAGCAGGGTGAAACGGCGCGCTAGCTGAGGACGAGAGGCGAGACGATGAGTGGCGGGCAGCACCCGGCGGCGCAAGCGACGGTGCCGGGGACCTCCCAGACGCGACAGAAGATGATCGTCGTCGTGGACGATGATTTGCAGCTCGCGGAGTTGATGCGCGAGTTCCTGAGCGATGAAGGCTATGTGGTGGAAGTGTGCTCCCAGGGTGAGCGCGCCTTCGCGACGATCCGCGCCCGCCTCCCCGATCTGATCATCCTCGATGTGCGTATGGCCGAGATCGGCGGGCTGGGGGTGCTCTATCTCCTCTCCACCGCGCCGGAGACGCGCCAGATTCCCGTGCTGATGTGTACCGCCGTTTCGACCGGCGAGATGCAGCCGTGGGAAGAAGTCCTCGATGAAAAAGGGGTGCCGGTCCTCTACAAGCCGTTCGAGCTCGGTCAGCTGGCCGCGCAAGTCGCGGCGATGATCTGACCGGCGGCACCCGGCACCGCATACATGGCCTGAATACGCCCGCGCGAAGCACCGCGATCGATGAGGAGTGGGGAATGGCGTCCGGTACGGGGGCGGAAGTCGCGGCGGGCGGCGACACGGGGACGGATCGGCGGGCGGATGTGCCGCGTTCCGTGTTAATGCCCGGTCGCACGGTCACGCTGGTGTTGCTGCTCGCCGCGCTCCTGGTGGTCGCGGATCAACTGGTCAAGTCGTGGATCACCGCGCGCTTCGGGCCGTGCGGCAGCCCGATCTTCACGCCGGTGATCGGCCACAATGCCGGCATCTCGTATGTCTGCAATACGGGGACGGCCTTCAGCCGCTTCGAGGGCTCGCCGATCGTCTGGCTGCCGGTCCTGATCGCGGTGAGCGCGGTGCTCTGGCTCTGGTTCCGCTCGTTGCAGGCGATCGATCCGCTGCAACAGTTCGCCTTCGCGCTGATCATCGGCGGTGCGCTCGGCAATGTGATCGATCGCGCGCGGCTCGGCTACGTGGTCGATTTCATCGATCTGCGCCTGAACGATCAACTGCGCTTCTATGTCTTCAACGTCGCCGATTCGTGTATCAGTATCGGCGTGGTCCTGCTGGCGCTCGCCTTCTGGCGCATGGAAACGCGCCGCGACACCCGTACCACAACCACCTGAAGCCCCCGCCCCCGCCCCCGCGCCGGTGCCGTGATCGGCTCAGTTCGGGGTCACGTAACGCCGTACCGCGCGCAGGATGTCATCGAGCGCGAAGGGCTTGTTGATGAGCCCCTCGTAGCTGATCGTGCTCAGCCGATGGGCCAGCATATCTGTCGGCGCGGCGGTGATGAAGATCACTGGAACCTGCGCCGTCGCCGGGTAATCGCGCAGGCGTCGGCAGAACTCGATCCCATCGATACCGGGCATCATCACATCGAGCAGGAAGAGTTCCGGGGGGGCGGCCAGCGCCGTCGTGAGCACGCCGCCATTGCTGCCGAGGCGCACGCGGTATCCCTCATCCTCCAGTAGATCGCCCAGCATCCGCGCGATCTGTTCGTCATCCTCGACCACGAAGATGCCGCCCGCCATGTTCTCGGTCATCTCGCTCATCGCCCCTCGTTCTTGTGCCGCTGTATCGCCGTGTAGCCGCGCGCCGCAATTTCCACGCCGAGATTCCACCGCTAGACCACCGCTGCCACGCGCGTGCCGCGCCGTCGCGCGCGCTCCGCCAGCAGCCCGCCGATCAAGGCCAGCAGCGCGATCGCCGCCAGCACCCGCACCACCCCGAAATGATCGCCCAGCACGCCGGCAAAGAGGGTGGGGATCAGGGCGACCGTATTGGACGTGGTGTAAAAGGCGGACAGCACGCGCGCGCGCACCTGCCCGGTGGAGCGTTCCTGCAACAATGTCTGGCTCGGGACGATGATGAAGGCATTGCCGATGCCGAGCCCGATCGCCAGGAACATGGCGACGAGCACCGCCGGGGTGCCGACGGTGCCATCGGGCGTGCCGGTGCGGGCGATGATGATGGCCGGGACGGTGGCGAAGAGGAGGAGGAAGAGGCTGACGGCGATCAGGGCGCGATCGACCATCTTCTCCCGGTCGAGCCGCCGCCCGAAGCGCCCCACCGCGATGGTTCCGCAGACCATGCCGAGTCCCGCCGGGGTGATGATGGCGGCGAGGCGGTTCGCGGGGAGCCCGAGGATCGCCACGATGAACTCCGGGGCGAGGGAGAAGATCATCAGCAGGGCGGCGTTGGCGATCGTCAGATAGGCGATCGCCTTGCGGAGGAGCGGATCGCGCCCGAGGTAGCGCAGCACTTCGCGCAGGTCGCCGCCGATCGTGTGCCGCTCCCCCGGCTCGACGGGGCGGCGGGCCGTCGCTTTGCGCGGCAGGGTGAGGATCAGGACCATGCAGAAGATGTAGAGGATCACGACCGTGATGTAGACCGTCCGCAGCCCGAGGAGTTGCGTCAGCAACGGCCCGAGGGTGACGAAGCCGAGGAGCTGTGCGCCGATGGTGGTGAGGCTGAAGAGGGCGTTGGCGCTGATCAACTGCTCGCGCCGGACCAGACGCGGGATCGTCGAACCTTCGGAAGGACCGAAGAGCTGCCCGATCGTGGAGAAGCCGAAGCAGATGGCGTAGATGTAGAGGAGTGTCCCCAGGACCGGCCAGCCGGGATTGAGGAAGAGGTAGCCGAAGATACAGCCGGCGCGCCCGATGTTGACCCCGGCCATGATCAGCCGCTTGTCCGCGCGCTCGACCAGGATCCCGGCGAGGGCGCTGAAGAGGATCGGCGGCGTGGCGAAGCAGAGGATCAGGAGGGCGACGGCGGTGTTGGTGCCGATCAGGCCGCCTTGCTCGGCGATCTGGCGTACCTGGATCAGCAGGGTGAAGTTGATCGTCTGCTGCGAGGTCTGCGAGATCCCCTGCGCCATCCAGAGGCGCAGAAATGCGCCGTTCGCCAGGACGGCGACGAAACCGCTCTGCCCTTTGATGGGTCGGTCGCGCTCTGCGGCGAGTTCGGGCGTCTCCTGCGTCATGCTTGCTGCGTGACCGGCGCGGCGGCGGGCGGTGTGCCACGGCTGACGAAGCGCTTCAGGCGCTTTTCCAGCTCGCGGCGAGGGAGGAGGATTTTGCGGTCGCAACCGAGGCAGCGCAGGCCGATGTCCGCGCCCAGGCGGATGACGCGCCACTGATCGTTGCCGCAGGGGTGGCCCTTGCGGAGTTGCACGACATCGTCGATGAACAGTTCGAGTGGCATCGGTTCTCCCCTGTCGGATTTGGCGGCATACAACGCCGCACTATCCCAGTATAATACGCGCCTGATACGCCGTTGGGGTGCAGGCTGTTGTCGGATCGGAAAGGAATATCTCGTGATCGTGGTGGCGAGCAGTAACGGGAATGTGGGGATCCGCCAGGCGGTGGAGGTGCTGCGTGCGGGCGGGAGCGCGATCGATGCGGTGGTCGCGGGGATCAAGCCGGTGGAGAGCAACCCGGACGATCATAGCGTCGGCTATTCCGGCCTGCCGAACCTGATCGGCGAGGTCGAACTGGACGCCTCGCTGATGGACGGGCAGACGCTCGCCGCCGGCTGCGTCGGCGCGATCCGGGGCTACGAGCACCCGATCGAGGTCGCGCGCAAGGTGATGGAAGAGTTGCCGCACGTCCTGATCGTCGGGGCGGGGGCGGAGCGCTTCGCGAAGGAGATGGGCTTCCCGCAGCGTGAGTTGCTGACCGACGAGGCGCGGGCGATCTGGGAGAAGGGCCTATCGCGCGATACGGCCATGACGCCGGGCGAGGTCAGGTTCATGGAGCGGATGTCCGCCCTGTCCAAGCGCGCTGCCGACCCCGAGCGCCCGACCGGCACCGTGAACTTCATCGCCCAGGATCGCCACGGCAATATCGCCTGCGGCGTCAGCACCAGCGGCTGGTCGTGGAAGTATCCCGGTCGCCTCGGCGACTCCCCGATCATCGCCGCCGGCAACTACGCCGACAATCGCTTCGGCGCGGCGGCCTGCACCGGGCACGGCGAGATGGCGATGCGCGCGGCGACCGCCCACAGCGTCGTGACCTACATGAAGATGGGCATGCCCGTGGAGGCGGCCTTGCGCGAGGCGATGAACGACCTCAAGGCGCTCGGCGGGCCGTGGGTCAGCCGCATGAACATCGTCGGCATGGACAAGGACGGCAACCCGAGCGCGGCCTCGAACGAGCAAGGCAAGACGTTCATCTTCATGCGCGACGACATGGACGATTACGAGGAGCGGGAGCGCATCTACGTACCGGAGTAGCTGGAGTAGGCGAAGTAGGCGAGTAGGGAAGAACGGGGAGCGGCTATGGCAGCGTTCATCTTCCCCGAACCACTCTCCTACTGGCCCTACTCCCCTATGGCTCGGGAACCTCGACATACAGCATCGGAGCCTCGCGGGCGGCGGTGAGATCGTCCTCGGTGATCGCGACGAGCAGGGTATCGGCGGACTCGCCGAGCGGGGCAGGGGTGCCGACGATCGCCGGGTCGAGCGGGTCTTCGCGCAGCAGGTGCTCGGCGATGATCCGCACGGCGAGCGCGCGGAGTTCGCTGATCGCCTCGGTTGCCGTGCTGGCCTCGGCGTAGGCACCGGGGAGATCGGGGCACGCAGCCCAGGTGACCGGGTTGTCGTTGTCGTCGCGCGTCGCGCCCGTTTCGAGCACCAGGCGATAATAATACGTCATCGGTCTTCGTCCTTAGCTTTCTCTCGCGCCGCCCGGCCGGGCGGCGCGGGGCGTGTGTGGGCGTGGATGTGCAGGGGGGACACCATGCGGTGTCCCCCTACTGCGCCGGCGGCCCGTCTGCCGCGCGCTACAGTTCCTTGTTGAGGGTCAGCAGGAATTCCGGGTTGTTCTTGGTCTTGGCGAGGCGGCTGAGCATCAGCTCGGTCCCCTCGCTGCCACCCAGCATCGAGACCATGCGCCGCATCGTCCAGACCTGCTTCAGCGACTGATCGTCGAGCAGCAACTCCTCGCGGCGGGTGCCGGAACGTTGGATGTCCATCGCCGGGTAGATGCGCCGCTCGGCCAACTTGCGGTCGAGATGGAGCTCCATGTTCCCGGTGCCCTTGAACTCTTCGTAGATCACGTCGTCCATGCGGGAGCCGGTGTCGATGAGGCAGGTGGCGATGATCGTCAGCGACCCCCCGCCCTCGATGTTGCGCGCCGCGCCGAAGAAGCGCTTCGGCGGGTAGAGCGCGACCGGGTCGATACCGCCGGAGAGGGTCCGCCCGCTCGGCGGCACGGCGAGGTTATAGGCGCGCGCGAGGCGGGTGATCGAGTCGAGCAGGATCACCACGTCGCGCCCGCCCTCGACGAGGCGCTTGGCGCGTTCCAGCGCCATCTCCGTGACCTTCGTGTGGTCCTCCACCGGCTCGTCGAAGGTGGAACTGATCACCTCCCCATCGACCGAGCGGCGCATGTCGGTGACCTCTTCGGGGCGCTCGCCGATCAGGCAGACCATCAGATGCATGTCGTCATAGTTGGCGGTGATGCCGTTCGCGATCGACTTCAGCAGGATCGTCTTCCCGGCCTTCGGCGGCGAGACGATCAGGCCGCGCTGCCCGCGCCCGATCGGGGCGACGAGGTTTAACAGGCGGGTGGAGAGGACGTTGGGCGTCGTCTCCAGGTCGATCAGTTCGAGCGGGAAGATCGGCGTCAACTTCTCGAAGTCGGGGCGGCGACGGGCCGTCTCCGGGTCCACGCCGTTGATCGACTCCACGCGCAACATGCTGAAGAACTTCTCGCTGTCCTTCGGCGGGCGGACCACCCCGGCAACGCGGTCGCCGGTACGCAGCCCGAAGCGACGAATCTGCGACTGCGAGACGTAGATATCGTCCTGGCCGGGGAGCAGCCGCTCGCCACGGAGGAAGCCGAAGCCATCCTCGATGATTTCCAGGACGCCTTCGCCATAATGCTGGCCGATCTGCTCGGTCTGGAACTGGAGGATCTTGTTGACGAGATCGTAGCGGTTGGCGCGCAAATTGCCGGTGATGCCGATCGACTTCGCGACCTCGCGCAACTCGTCTGCGGTCTTGTTCTCCAGGTCCACGACCGGGATGTGATTGGCCCGCGCGCGGGCTTCGCGGTCCCGCTCATTGGCCGCCTCGATCTGGCGCTGGGTATTCGCCTCGATCTGGATCTGGCGTTGCGCGCTGAAGGGCGGTTGTCCGCCGCCGGAGCCATTCTCGCCGAATTGGCGCGGACCCTGGCGTATCCCACCGTCATGGCCGTTGTTGTTGCGCGTCTGGAAGTCGCGTGGCCCTTGCTCGCGATGTCCCTGGCGACCGCCCGGACCCTGACGAAACTGCCGCAGCAGCGGCGCGTTCTGTGGCAGCGGCGCTGGCGAGGGCGCGGTGCTCGGCCCGGGGGCGCCGCTCGCCTTCATCACCGGGACGGGTGCGGGCTGCGGCGGCGCGGACCGGGGGTATGTCTCCGGGATTGGGGCAGGCGCGACCGGTTGGACCGCCTCTACGGGGGCGGGTGTCGGCGCGACCGCTACTTCCTGGACCGGGGCCGCTGCAACCGGCGGGGCGACCGCCTCGATGGTGGGCACCGATGTCGGTGCGGGCGCGGGCTGGGGCGCGGCGGGCGGAGCCTCCGCCGCCACCGACCGCCCCTCGGTGAGCGCTGTCGTCGCTGGCAGCGTCGGCTTCTCGGCGCTCTTCGTCGTACGCCGACGGGGGGGCTTGGCGGGAGCCTGTTCCGCGACCGTTGCCTCCGTCGGGGCGCTCGCCTGTGTCTCAGGCATGGCTTCGGCGGCGGGGCGGCGAGTTGTGCGGCGGGTGCCGGTGCGCGTGGTTGCCCGCTTTGCCGGTGCCGCGCCGTCTTCCGTCTCGGTCGCTGTCTGCTCGGTTACGTGTTTGTCGGTGATGTTGATGCTCATGAAGCTGATTAACTCGCTCTTCCCTAGGTGCCATAACGGCGACAACACTGTCACCCGGCACGCAAATCGAACCGCAATGATCACGCTCGCTCGTGCAGAACACGAGGTACACTACGCTACTCATAATGGACGCGGAACTCTGCACCGTACGAAAGCTCACAAGGATCGCTGCGATTCGGGTTAATGTCTTGTGAGATTGTCACCGTAGCGGTGAAAGGAGAGGTTGGGGCGATACCGTAGTATCCACTCATTAAGAAGTATAACATTGGCTGTCAACCCCTGGTGTACGTTCTGTCGCCACAACGCGGGCAGCGCATGAGGGAGGCGATGCAGCGGCACGTTAGCTTGTAGCCCGACGCTGACGTTTCGGCGTCCGTATACTATGGTACGATGTCGCCGCAATACCGGCATTTCATGGGCGTGGTCGGGAGGATTCCAGGACCGAAACAACGGCGGATGTGGTGATCGTCGGGGTGAGGGCCGAGGGCTGCGGTTCCGCCGTTCGTCTGGCGCGGCAGGGCACGGGTCGCACGGTCGTCGTTGAGCGGTAGCGCCGATACCGACGCGGGCCATGAGGCGGTCCGGCCTGCGCCCTCAGGAGGAGGATGAGTACACGCCAACCGCTCGATTTGCCGGTACACGAGGTGATCGCCAGTTGCCATGCGCTGGCCGAAGAAGCCTTCGGGCCGCGTTTGCGCGGCCTCTATCTGCTCGGCAGCCTGGCGCATGGTGGCTTCGTCCCCGCCGTCAGCGATCTCGGGGTGGCCCTCTTCCTCGCCGCGCCGCTCGTGGCGCAGGATGCCGAGCAGATCGCGGCAGTGACGGCCTATTGCGACGCCGCGCACCCGACCTATGCCCGCCGCCTCTCGCTCTTCTGGGGATTGATCGAGGATTTTGCCGACACCGATGCGGTGCAGATTCCGGGGCGTTTCCCGGCGCTCGATCGCCTCGATCTGATCGAGCACGGGCGGTACGTTGCCGGGGAGGAGTTGCGCGCGCAACTCGCGCCGCCGTCGCGCGCGGCGGTCCTGGAGAATAGCCGCCACGATCTCCCACGCTTCGTGCGCGATCCGGCGCGCTACGGGTTCCTGACGGGCGGGGCCGCGTTGGATACGCGCGATCGTCGGGCGCTGACGCGCTTCTGCCTCTTCCCCGCCCGCTTCCTCCATACCGCGCGCACCGGCGAGGTCGTCTCGAATGAGGATGCCGCCCGGTCATATTGTGCGGCGCATGAGGGCGCGGGGAGCGCTATCGTCAGGCTTGCGCTTGCCCTGCGGCATGAACCGATGCGTGAGGTGAGTGCGGCGGAGCGGGCGCTGCTCGCGACGGGGCTGCGCCCCTACTACGGGCGCTTCTTGCGCGAGTTCCTAACCCTGCTCGGCACGCCCGCGCCCGCGCCGGATGCGACCATCCCCCTCTTGCTCGCCGCCATCGACGAAGCGACGGTCCCTGATACGGTGGGGCACGACTGAAGTGGTGCCGCTACCGAGTGATAAAGCGAGGAAACAATGACGGTGGCGCACGAACCGGCGGGCGGGACTGACGAGACCCTGGAAGGATTGCTGCGCGCGGTGGAGGCCGAATTCGGCGCGCGACTGGATGAGGCGGGGCGCGAGAACGTCTGCCGCCAGCTGACGCGGATGCTCGCCAACTCGCGTGCCCTGACCGCGTTCCCCCTGACGAACGATCAGGAGCCGGATATGCGCTTCGTCGCGCGGTGGGAGGAGGGCCGATGAGCGCGCCCGCCGCTTCGCTCGCCTTCGCCAGCATCCGCGAGCTCGGTCGTCGCCTGCGCGCGGGGGAGACGACCCCGACCGCGCTGACCGAGTTCTTCCTTGCGCGCCTGGAAGGGCCGGGGCGACGGCTTAATGCGGTCGCAACGATCACCCGCGAGCGGGCGCTGGCCGAGGCGCGCGAGGCCGAGCGCGAACTCGCCGCCGGGCACGATCGCGGGCCGTTGCACGGCATCCCCTACGGTGCCAAAGACCTCTGTGCCACCGCCCCGCCCTATCCGACCTCCTGGGGGGCGGCCCCGCTGCGCGAGCAGCAATTCGCCCGCGACGCGACGGTGGTGATGCGGCTGCGCGACGCGGGCGCGATCCTGGTGGCGAAGCTGGCGATGGTGGAACTGGCCGGGGGCATGGGGTACGACCAGCCGCACGCCGCATTCACCGGGCCGGGCCTGAATCCCTGGAACGCGGACGCCTGGAGTGGCGGGTCGTCGAGCGGGTCCGGTTCGGCGGTCGGGGCGGGCGTGGTCCCGTTCGCGATCGGCTCCGAGACGGTCGGCTCGATCCTCACCCCCTCGTCGTTCTGCGGCGTCTCCGGCCTGCGCCCGACCTACGGGCGCGTCAGCCGTCACGGCGCGATGGCCCTCAGCTGGACCCTCGATAAGCTCGGCCCGATGTGCCGCACCGCCGATGATTGCGGCCTCGCCCTCGCCGCGATCGCCGGGCGCGATCCCGCCGATGAGACGAGCATCGACGCCCCCTACCGCTACGTGCCGGAGCGCGAGCGGACCGGCGGCTTCCGTCTCGTCGTCCCCGCCGGGTGGGAGGAAGGGAGCCAGGAGGCGGTGGTGGCGAACACGCGCGCGGCGCTCGATGCGCTCGGCGCGGTCGCGACGATCGAGGAGGTGGAGTTGCCGGACTTCCCCTATGAGGCGGTCGTCGGAGCGATCCTCGATGGCGAGATGATGAGCGCCTTCGAGGAGTTCGTCGCCAGCGGCAAGGTCGAGGAATTGACCGCGCCGGAGGATCGGGTCGGGGCGTATGGCTGGCGCTTCATGCCCGCCAAGGATTACGTCACCGCCCTGCGGATCCGCCGCGAGATCCGCCGCGCCTGGGACGCGCTGCTCGCCCGCTATGATGGCGTCCTCGCCCCGGCGACGCCGACCGTCGCCTCGCCGCTCGACGTGCGGTTCAGCGACTACTTCCCGCGCGGGGGGCGGCACTGTCTGACGCAGGTAGGAAACATCATCGGTGCCCCGGCGATCAGCATCCCGACCGGCTTCGGCGAGCGCGGCCTGCCGACCGGGCTGCAAATCCTCGGGCGGGCGGGCGAGGAGAACGCCGTCCTCGCGGTCGCGCGCGCCTATCAGGCGCGCACCGACTGGCACGCGCGGCACCCGGCGTGGTGAGCGACGACTTCATTTCGATGGGGTTGCATCGCGCGCCCGGAATGTGTATATTTGTTGCCGGACGTTGGGCTATCGTCTAACGGTAGGACGCCTGACTCTGAATCAGGTAGTTGGGGTTCGAATCCCTGTAGCCCAGCCAGGTGACCGAGGCGGCGAGGAAACTCGCCGCCTCGATCGTTCTTTATGTTCGTCTGTCCTCGACTGGAGAGTGGCGACCATGTGAGCAAATGGTGAGCGGGGTGGGCGTCGCAAACGCCCGCCCCTGTTCTTTGCGCGTAGCGGTTGCCGCTACAGCGTGGCGGTGTGGGCGCTTCGCTGCGTCCCGGGTGCCCAGGATTTTCGCAGTGCCTATAGCAACGCGCATAATGCTTGACCGCCGCGCCGCGTCCAGCCCGCGCAGGCGGGCTTCGCCTATGCCGCCTATGGCTGCTCTCAGCCGGGGGTTCAATCCCCGGACCCCATGCCGACACGGCCAAATATATTGAGCACCGTTTTATACGGTCGGCGTGGCGCTCTCCCCATTCGGCGCGGGCGCGGCGGGGGGCGGCCTCAGATATGCAGCGAGATCGCGATCGATCTTGCGTGAGCGCGGCGAGCGGGCCGAAGATCGCCCGTTGCAACCACAGCGGCATCCCGGCCAGGTATGACTCGCCCATCTCGAACATAATGCCGAGATGCAGGATGCTCTTGGGGAATCCCTTCTCGTTCAGCAAACCATTGCGCTTCAACCCCTCCCTGATGCGAAGCATCTCCTCGAAGCGGCGCGCGGGCTGGATGATCGCGAGGAAGGTGAGCGGCACCTAGGCTATACGGCGGGATTCATGCCGCCCGTTAATTCTACAGTTGCACTTGGCTAATTGGGCGCTGGTGAGCGCGGTACGGATACGCCCGCGCCGCCGATCCGCAGCACTAAGGAACGCAGTACGAACGTCGAAGTGCAACTGTAGAATTAAGGGGGAATCGCTCGGATGGCGGAGGAGGGCGCTGGTCGAATGGGGGACGGGAAGAGTGGATTAGGGTGCTGGAGAGGCGGGGCGCCCCGAATACCGTGCGGCCCGCCTCCGGTGCTGTCAGTCGAGCAGATGGGCTTGCAGCCGCTCCTCGTCGAAGGTGACGCCCAGGCCGGGACCATCCGGCACGCGGATGAAGCCCCCCTCGGGGTGGAGCGGGGCGGTCAGCAGGCGCTCGCCGATCGGGTTGGGGGTGCTGGAGAACTCGAAGATCAGGAAGTTGGCGCTCGCGGCGGCGAGGTGCGCCGCCGCCGCCACATGGATCGACGAGCCCATGCTGACGTGCGCCGCCCACTTCGTCGCGTGCAGGCTGGCGACCGTCGCGATCCGTCGTCCCTCGCTGATCCCGCCCGCCCGGCAGATGTCCGGCAGGATCACATCGACCGCGCGCCGCGCCAGGCGCTCCTCGAAGTGCCAGCGGGTACACACCGTCTCCCCGGCGGCGATCGCCATGTCGAGCGCGGCGGTGAGGTGCGCGTAGCCCGCCACGTCCTCCGGGGCCAGCGGATCTTCGAGCCAGTAGACGCCCAAATCCTGCAAGCGTCGCCCGACGTAGAGGGCATTGTCGGCGGTGTACGCCCCGTGCGCGTCGATCAGCAGATCGGCCTCGCCCCGGATCGCCTCGGCCACGGCGGCGGCGGTCGCCAGATCGCTGTCGATGTCGCCGCGACCGAGCGAGAGTTTCATCGCCGTATAGCCCTCGGCCACGAAGCGCCGCGCCGCCGCGACCCGCTCCGCGATCGTCGCGCCGGGGACGCCGGAGGCGTAGGCGGGGAGAACCGTGCGGAAGGGGCCGCCGAGCAGGCGGTAGACTGGCACCTCCAGCAGTTTGCCCGCGAGATCCCAGAGGGCGATGTCGACCCCGGAGATCGCCTCCAACTGGTAGCCGGTGCTATGGCCGCGCAGGCGCATCGAGCCGTACATCCGCTCCCAGAGCAGCTCGATCGCCAGCGGATCGGCCCCGAGCAGGAGCGGTCGCAAGACGTCAGTCACCACCGCCGCCGTCGCGCGCGGGCCGAGCGGCGCGTGCGCCTCCCCCCAACCGAATGTCCCGTCGTCGGCGGTGATCCGCACCAGGCAGGTCTGCGCCTGCGGCGGATAGGCGCAGATATGGAGATCGCCGACCTCCGCCAGGGCACGGCGCGGGCGCGGCGTCTCGCTCGTCGCCATCCCCAGCCCCGCCTCGGCGACATAATCCTTGTCCCCGACCAGCACGAACGCCTCGACCGCCGCGATCCGTGCGCTCGGTCCCGTTGCCCTCTCCGTCGTCATCGCCACCCCACCACGTAGCACCAGCAGCGCTGGCCTTCAACCCCGAGGGGCGCATCATGGCGCAGGGCGGAGCGGGGCGCAACCATCGCCGGGTGGCGCGGACCGTGATACGCGGCTCACACCCCCGCGAACGGCGAGGTGCCGAACCGCGCGAGCAGATCTGCCGGATCGTCGTAGATCACGAGCGCCCCGGCGAGATCGGTGTCGCCCCGGCCGCCGCAGCGCACGGCGATCGTCCGCACGCCGAGCTGCTGTGCCGCCTCGATGTCGTACGGGGTGTCGCCGAGCAGCAGCGTCTCCGCCGCCCTCAGGCCGATCTTCCGCAGCGCCGCGCCGATGATGTCGGGGTCCGGCTTGCTCTGCGCCGCGTCGTCTGACGACGTCGTATCGTCGAGCAGATCGGCGATGTCCGCGATCTGCAGCAGCGCGTCGAGTTGCGCCGCCTGCGACGAACTGGCGATCGCGACCCGTAGCCCCGCCTCGCGCAGCCGCGTCACCAGCCCGCGTACCTGCGGGAAGGGGCGCAGGTGCGGCTGATAATCCCGCGCAAAGATCCGCTCCCACGCTGCGCTGCTCCGCTCCCCCTGAGGGGAGTCCTTCGCCACGCCCGCCACCGCCGGGATGAGCTTGTCGCCCCCCTGCCGATCAGGCGGCGCACCCGCGCGAACGGGATATCGAAGCCCTCCCCCGCCAGGGCGGTGACCCAGGCGTGGGCGTGGGCATCGTTGCTATCGATCAGGGTGCCATCGAGGTCCAGGAGCACCCCGCGCGGCGACGTTTTCGTCATCTGTCCCTCGCTCTTCTTGCCACGTTGTCCAATAGCAGCGTGCGGTTACCCGTCGAATCGGTGCTCGCGCTGACGATCGGATGCAACACCCATTCCAAAGTTTCCGGGCTGGCACAAACGGACCAGATCGCGCCGGGCAGCAAGTGTGGATAACTTGTGGATAGATCGTCGGGAAACGCTGTGGATAACGTGTGGGTAAGGCTTTTGCGATGCCGTTTCCTGGGGATAGAGTGTGGATAACTCCGCACAGGGCATGTCCGACAAGGCCGATACGCGATCGCGAATAGGGCGCAATGGCACCCCATCAGCGGGCATAATGAGGCTCCCGCCGAGCCTGGTGCCACACGGATCCGAGCGGCGTTTCCCTGCCGTTGCCCGTATCGCGTACCGGTCTTTTAGCCATACGGGTGATGACCATCGGTACCGATTGCCGATTGTCCTCCTCCGGTCGCCTGGCTATCCTGGGAGGAGCGCACCCGCTCTAGGACGCGCGGCGGTGCGACGTGCGACATGATGGGGGATACGGTGGGACGGCTCCTCGCCGCACTCAGCTATATCGGATTGACCGGCGCGCTGATCCCGCTGGCGCAGCCGGACAACCCGTTCGTGGTGCGCCACGCGCGCCGCGCCCTCGCGATTCACCTCCTGCGCGTGCTGATGATCGCGCCGGTCCTCGCTCTCCCGCTCCTCGATCCCGCGACCGGACGATCAAACGAGACGATACTCAACTTCGCCCGCCACATGAGCTTGCTCGTCCTCGTCGGCTCGCCAGGGCTCGATGCGTTGGTTGGGTTGAGCGGACTCTGGATTCTCGGCGTGCTCGTCTGCACCTGGGGGTTGCAGTTCGTGGGCTTGTTGCTCGCCAGCACCGGCCTGACCGCCGATATGCACGCCTTCTTGCACGCCGACTGGCCGAATTACAGCGGGGCCGACCGACGCCGCTACGTAGCGGGCCGTCGCCACAACGATCAACCGGCGCAGGAGGTGGAGCCGACCGAACGGGATTATAAGGCGGCGGTGGTGCGTCAGCGCGACGAACGCCTGGCCCGCGTGCGTGCCGCCGACTCGGTGGCCGCGAACGAGCGACAGCGCGGGCGTTCCCTGACGGAGTTACAGGAGGAGTTCGATAAAGCCAGCGCGCGCCGCGCCCACCTGAACAAGCTCCTCGAACTCGGGGAGATGAGCGAGCGGCGCTGGGGGGAGAACTCGCGCCAACTGGACATCCAGCAGCGCGAACTGGCGACGGAGATCGCGGTCCTGGGCGCGCGCCGCCTCGCGGTCGCGGAGCCGGACGGGCGCACCTGGCGCGACGTGCCGACCGATGTCTACGCCCAGGTGCCGCTGCAAACGCTGGCGATCTCCGCGCGCAGCGGCGTCCCGCTGCTCACCTACGGCACCTTCCACCTCGACGAGGCGCTGGTGACCGGCATCCTCTCCGCGTTCAATAGCCTCTCCGAGGAGGTCTTCGGGGCGCAGGTCCACAAGACGCAACTCGCCGAAGGACAGGTGCTGTACTTCGTTCATGCGCGCCTGACCGTCACGATGGCCGTCTTCGACGAGGATCCCTCGCCCGCACAGCTCCGCACGCTGCGCGATCTTGTGGACGAATTCGAGCGCGCCAACGCGCAGGAACTCGCGCGCAATTCCCCCGATCCCAACCGCCTGCACGAGGTGGAGATCCCCTTCGCCTTCGTCCCCGCCGCCGCGAGTTAGCACAGATAGCTACCAATCGACCTGCGACGTGCCGAGTTTCCTCAGCGTTGTCACTCTGCCGTTTTGCACCTCACCGCACTCTTTTAAAGGAGCGCCTCGCTGGTGTGCATCATCATCTCAAGCAGAGGACCGGCATGAGCTGGCACCCGCTCACCGATCATGGGAGAATTAACGCCGAGTCCGACTGAATCCTGTCGCGAAGGTATGCCAGATTGATGACTGCGACGAAGTCCCGAACCTTGCCGATCTTCCCCGCCGCGCCCGCGCCACGCGCGCGTGAGGTGGAGGAAGTCGCTTGCGCGCTGAACGCGCCGGTGCCGCTCGATGACGATATCCAGATCGATCTCGCCGGGGCGCTGGAGCGGGCGCAACTACCGCCCGGTCGCGGGCGGCTGGCGGTGGTCGCGATGAGCGGCGGCGTCGATAGCGGCGTCACGGCCCTGCTGATGAAGGAGGCGGGCTACCGTACGATCGGGATCAACATGCGCCTCTTCACGCCGGACGAGGGGCATAGCCAGTGCTGCTCGATCGACGACATGGAGGACGCGCGCGCCGTCTGTCAGCGGCTCGGCATCCCGTTCTATCCACTCAACATGGAACGGGAGTTCGTCGGTGCGGTGATCGACCCATTCGTGGACGCCTATCTCGCCGGACGCACGCCGAATCCCTGCCTGGAATGCAATCGCAAGCCGAAGTTCGGCTTCCTGCTCGGGCGGGCGAAGGCGCTCGGCGCGGCGGCGCTGGCGACCGGCCACTACGCGCGCACCGAGCGCGCCGAGGATGGTAGCTTCCGTCTGCGTCGCGCCCACGACGAGCGCAAGGACCAATCCTACGTCCTCTATACGCTGACGCAGGAGCAGTTGGGGCGTGTTCTCTTCCCGGTCGGCACGCTCTCCAAGCCGGAGGTTCGCGCCCTCGCGCGGCAGTACGACCTGCCCGTAGCCCGCAAGGCGGAGAGCCAGGATATCTGCTTCGTCCCGACCGGCGATTACGCGGCGTTCGTCCTCGCGCGCCGTCCCGGTGCGGCGAAGGTCGGCCCGATCGTCGATCCGGCGGGGCGTGTCCTTGGCGAGCATCGCGGGCTGATCCACTACACGGTGGGCCAGCGGCGCGGCCTCGGCCTCGCCGTGCCGGAACCGCTCTTCGTGATGGAACTCGACGTGCCGAACAACCGGCTCGTCGTCGGGACGCAGCGGCAGCTCGGCTTCGTCGCGCTGCGGGCCAGCAACGTCAACTATGTCCGGGCGGTGCCGCTGACCGGGCCGACGTCGATCATCGCCGTGCTGCGGTATCGGGGGCAGGAGCACCCCGGCACATTGATCCCCACCGGGTCGGGCACCGCACGCGTCGAGTTCGCGGAGCCGCCGCGCTCGGTCGCGCCCGGCCAGGCGGTCGTCTTCTACGATGCGTTCGACCGGACGATCGTCCTCGGCGGCGGCACGGTCGAGGGGACCGAGCGCGCGGGCTGAGGTTTGACATAACCGAATGACTGGGCGGCGACCGGGAAACTCCCCGGTCGCCGCTTTTGTCTGTATGTGTGGGGTGGTCGTTGGACTGAAGTACCTCGGAGGGTAGCCACCACCCATGAAGGGGACACTGTACCCCGGAGGGCAGCCACGACCCCTGAAGGCCACACTGCCCCGGCTGGATGGCCTGCGGCCACGAAGTGCCCAAACCTGGCTCGGGAGCACCTCCGCCTATGCGGACTGGACCCTACAGCGATGCTCAATTTAGTTGGCCCGTCGCCGCCAATGATGCACAGTCCGGGGGCTCAAGCCCTCGGCTGGGGGTGCCTCACGGCCCCGGCGAAGTCCGCCCCGGCGGACTGATGCGGGCAGGCCAATCTTCATGTACGGTGCTGTAACGGTCGCACCGGCACTTCCCCCTCTCCTCAGATGGGGAGAGGGCGGAGGCTCCATCCAGCCCCTACCCACCTTACAACGAAGCCCCTCTCCTTGATAGGGAGAGGGGGAAGTGCCGGGTGCCCTCTGGGCGACGAGCCGGGGTGAGGGCCGCACCCAAGTACGCGGCAGTCGCAGCATAGGCGTCGTTCCTCACGCCGGTATAGATGGTCGCCCCTCTACCTTTCACCCCGCCCCAGCAACGGCAACGACGACGCCCGGACCAGATCGTAGGTTGCGGCGTTGTTGGCGGCGACCTCGCGGACGCGCGGGATCGGCGCGCAGGCGTCCGGGGCGTCGCGCATGGTGAGGGGCAGGGCCACCGGTGCCAGGGGCTGCCAGCGGTCGAGCCACCCCTGCGGCACGGCGTCCGGCACCGCCTGATCGCTGAGCGCGGCCCAGACGAGCGCCCAGGCGCGCGGCACGACCCGCCAGATGTCGTAGCCCCCGCCGCCGAGCGCGATCAGCCGCCCCTCGCAGCTCTCGTGCGCCAGCGTATGGACCGTCTCGATAACGTATTCGAAGGTCTGGGTTGTGGCGTGGAGATCGGTCAGCGGATCGAGGAAATGGCCGTCGCAGCCATTCTGGAGGACGATCACGTCGGGGCGGAAGGCGCGCGTGATCGCCGGGACGAGCCGCGCGAAGCCATCCAGCCAGGAGTCATCATCGGTGAAGGCGTCGAGCGGCACGTTGATCGCGTAGCCGTGCCCCGCGCCGTGCCCGCGCTCGTGGACCGCGCCGGTGCCGGGGAAAAGGTAGCGCCCCGTCTCATGGATCGAGAAGGTCAGCACGTCCGGCGAGTTGTAGAAGAGCTCCTGCACCCCATCGCCGTGGTGGGCGTCGTTGTCGATGTAGAGGACGCGCGCGCCGTGGCGGCTGACGAGGTGCTGGCAGGCGATCGCGGCGTCGTTGTAGACGCAGAAGCCCGCCGCGAGGCTCCGCATCGCGTGGTGCAGCCCCCCGCCGATGTTGAAGGCATGGTCCACATCGCCATTCATCACCAGATCGGCGGCGAGCAGCGAGCCCCCCGCGATCGTCGCCGCCGCATCGTGCATACCGGGGAAGATCGGCACATCGTCCGTGCCGAGGCCGAAGCGCGCCGCCACACCTGGCGCGAGCGTCCCTTCGCTCGCCGCGCGGACCGCCTCGATGAAGGCCGGGCTGTGGACGGTGGCGATCTCGGCGTCGGTCGCGCGGCGCGGCGGCAGGATATGGTGCGGTGACCCGAGGAGCTGGCAGTCGGCCAGCAGATCGAGGGTGAGGCGCAGGCGCAACGGGTCAAATGGGTGGCCGTCGCCGAAGCGGTACGCTTGATACGCTTCCCCGTAGATCAGCGCCGCGCGGTCAGCCATCGCCCTCGTCCCTCGTTCACGGCCCCGCGCCCCGCTGGCACTTGTCAGCGGCGATCGTAGCCGACAGCGGGAACGGTCGCAAGGGTATGGCCCCTGGTACAATGGCGGCAGCCGTCGCGATCTGCGTGGATCCAGCGCGGCGGGGCTTGTGGCTTCATGCAAGAAGGGGGCACCATGCCGCACCTGTTCGACCCCGCCAACCGCAACCGCCTCCTCAGTGAGGAACGCTATCGGACCTCGCCGCCCGACAAAATCCTCGACCAGCTCCCTCTGCGTCTCGCCGCTACGGTCGCCGACATCGGCTGCGGCCCCGGCTTCTTCACCCTGCCCCTCGCCGAGCGCGTCCCGCAGGGGACGGTCTACGCCATCGATGTCGCCCAGCAGATGCTCGACATGGTGACGGAGCGTGCGACGGCGGCGGGCATCGGCAACATCAAGACGATGCTGGCCGGGGATTCGGCCCTCGATCTCCCGCTCGCCAGCCTCGATGGCGCGCTGCTAGGGCTGGTGTACCACGAGTTCCCCGACCGCGTCGCCTATCTGCGGCAACTCGCCGCGCTGGTCCGCCCTGGCAGCTGGCTCGCCCTGCTCGACTGGGATGTGCGCCAGAATCCGGGCGGTGGCCCGCCCCTCGCACATCGTATCGCGCCCGATACCGCCGCGTCGGAGCTGGCGGCGGCGGGCTGGCGGATCACCGCGCGCGCGATGGCGACGGAGTGGGTCTATCTGCTGATCGCGGAATATCCGGGCACCGCCTCCTGAATGCACGCCGACTGGTGGGAGTGATCGTTCCCCACCCTACCGCGTCCACCGCCACGAATCGTCGGGACCACGAATCGTCGGGAATTGAACGGGGATTAACCATGCCTTAACGGGCGGTTAACCTCCGTCGTGTATCGTTGCGTCCGTTGCACGGTCGGGCGCGGCTATCGCCGCCGTGCCTGGCACGTGGTGCTTGGCCTCGTCCAACGTCGGGGGATGCCGTCGGGGTGAGTCAGGTCCAGGTGTAGTGGTCGGTGAGTACGGGATGGAGGGCGAAGCATGGAGCGAGGAGCACGGTCGCGTGCCGATGTACAGCGTCTCTGGCGTCTGGTGCTGGTGCCGATGCTGGCGTTGGCCCTAGGTCTGGCCGGGTTACCGGCCTTCACCCCTGCAACGCGGGCCGCCTCGACGGATATCGTCATCAGTCAGGTATATGGGGGAGGGGGCAATACCGGCGCGCAGTACACGACCGACTTCATCGAATTATTCAATCGCGATACCGCACCGGTCGATGTGAGTACGTGGTCGGTTCAATATGGCAGCGCCGCCGGTGCTTTCAGCGGTCTTACGCGACTCACCGGCGTGATCCAACCGGGGCATTATTATCTGGTATCTCAGGCGACCGGCCCCAGCGGTGCAGCGCTACCCCCGGCGGATACCGCGAATACGGGCGTGAATCTTTCCGCCACCAATGGCAAAGTGGCGCTCGTGACGAATCAGACGTTGCTCACCTGCGGGGCAACCGCCGGTAATTGTTTCCCCAACGCCGCCATCGAGGATTTCGTCGGATTCGGCTCGGCGACGAATTTCGAGGGGATCGCCGCCGCCCCTGTCGGCTCGAACACGACGGCGATTACGCGCATGAATACTTGTGCGGATGCCGACGCGAATAGTACCGACTTCGCCGCTTCCGCCCCGAATCCGCGCAACAGCGCCACTGCCGCCGCACCGTGCAAACCGCTCGGCACCGGCACCGCCACCCCCGCCTCGGTGCGCCCCGGCGACGCGGTGCTGCTGACGGTGGCCGTGACCCCGGCGGCGAACCCGACGAGCACCGGCCTGACGGTGACCGGCGACCTCGCCAGCATCGGCGGTTCGGCCACGCAAGCATTCTCGGATGATGGCACCAACGGCGACGCGATCGCCGGGGATAACACCTTCTCGTACCGGCTCAACGTCTCGAATAGCACGGGCGACAAGTCCCTGCCGATCACGATCGGCGACACGCAGGCCCGCAGCAGTGCCACCACGATCGCGCTGACGGTCACGAGCAACCCGACCGGCGTCGGTAACGCCACGCCGAATGCCGCGCTTACGGGCGCGACGACGCTGCTCACCGTGGTGGTGACCCCTGGCTCGACGCCGACCAGTACCGGATTGACTGTCACCGGCGACCTCACCGGGATCGGCGGCCCGGCCACGCAGGCGTTCTTCGATGATGGCACCAACGGCGACGCGACCGCCGGAGATAATACGTTCTCCTTCAGTGCCACGGTTGGCGCGGGGGCGGCGGCGGGCCAGAAATCGTTGCCCGTGACGATCGCCGACACCCAGAGCCGCACGAGCAACACGACGATCGCCTTCACCGTGATCCCGCCGCGCACCTACATTCACACTATTCAGGGGACGGCGCACCTCTCGCCGTTCAACGGCCAGCCGGCGATGAATGTGCGAGGGATCGTCACCACCATCCGATCCTACTCGACGACGATCCGGGGCTTCTACATGCAGGAGGCCGATGCGGACGCCGATAGCGATCCCGCGACCTCCGAGGCGATCTTCGTCAACACCGGCTCGACCACGCCGACGGTCACGGTGGGCGACCGGGTGACGGTCAGTGGCACGGTCGGGGAATACCGCCCCGGCAACACCGCGACGAACCTGACGATCACCGAGATCGTCACACCGACGATCGTGGGGAGCGCGCCGAATGTCGCGCTCCCCACGGCGACCACGATCGGCAGCGGCGGGCGCGTCCCGCCGACCACCGCGATCCGCGCCGATACCCCCGGCAATGTCGAGGCGAGCGCGACGTTCGACGCGGTCAATAATGGGCTCGACTTCTACGAGAGCCTGGAAGGGATGCGCGTCCAGATCAACAACGCCGTCGCGACGGGGCCGACACAGAGTTTCGGCAGCAATCCGGGGAACCGCGAGATCTCCGTGCTGGCCGATGGCGGCGCGGGGGACGGTCCGCGCACGGCGCGCGGCGGGATCAGGGTACAGCCGGGCGACTTCAACCCCGAGCGGGTCACCCTCAACGATACCGCGACCTCGGTGTTGCCGACCCCGATCACCCTCCCGGCGGTGAATGTCGGCGCGACCTTCACCGGCACGATCGTCGGCTACCTCGATTACAGCTTCGGCAACTATAAGCTGCAAGTCACCGCCCCCCCCCCGACGCCCACGGCGAGCCCGATCGCGCGCGAGACGACCGTGCTCACGCACGACGCGGCGAACCAGCTCACCGTCGCCACCTTCAACGTCCAGAACCTGACCGTGGGCGACCCTCAGAGCAAGTATGACGCGCTGGCGCAGATCATCATCGGCCGGCTCGGCGCACCCGACATCGTGGCCCTGGAAGAGATCCAGGACAACAATGGCGTCGCCGACGACGGGACCGTCGCCGCCGACCAGACCTACGCCAAGCTGATCGCGGCGATCACCAGCGCGAGCGGGCCGATCTACCAGTATCGGCAGATCGACCCGGTCGACGATCGGGACGGCGGGGCACCGGGTGGGAACATCCGCGTCGGCTTCCTCTTCCGCATCGATCGCGGCCTCGCCTTCGTGGACCGCGCTGGCGGCTGCCCCACCTGCGGGGTGGGCATCACCGGCAGCGGGCCGGATACCCGCCTGACGACCAGCCCCGGGCGGATCGAGCCGCTCGATCCGGCGTTCAGTTCGAGTCGCAAGCCGCTGGCGGGTGAGTTCACCTTCAATGGCCGCACCTTCTTCGTCATCGCCAACCACTTCAACTCGAAGGGGGGCGACGAGCCGCTCTTCGGGCCATACCAGCCGCCGCTGCTCGTCTCCCAGAATCAGCGCGACCAGCAGGCGCAGATCGTCAACGCCTTCGTCGGCCAGCTCGTCAGCGCCGATCCGCAGGCGGCGGCGGTCGTCCTCGGCGACTTCAACGACTTCGAGTTCTCGGAGCCGCTCGGCATCCTGAAGGGGACAGTCCTCACCGACCTGGTGGAGATGCTGCCGGAGAACGAGCGCTACACCTACGTCTTCAGCGGCAATTCGCAGGTGCTCGATCACATGCTGGTCACCCCCGGCTTCGCCAGCCAGTTCGCCGCCGGGGGCGTGGGCGGGTATGACATCGTCCATGTCAACTCCGAATTCGTCGATCAGACGAGCGACCACGAGCCGCAGGTGGCGCGCTTCGTCGTCAATCCGCGCCTCGTCGCCGGGGCGGTGACCACAAACACCCCGGAGAATACCCCGGTCACGATCGCCCTCACCGCGACCGGCGGCGCCGGCACCCCTACCTTCACGATCGTCACACCGCCCGCACACGGCACCCTCGGCGCGATCAACGGCGCGCAAGTGACGTATACCCCCGCCGCCAATTATTCCGGTCCCGACTCGTTCACCTATCGCGCGAGCGACGGGACGCAACTCTCCGATCCGGCCACCGCGACGATCGCGGTCGCCACGGTCAATGCCGCGCCGGTCGCCACGAACAGCAGCGTCACCACGCCGGCGAACGTGGGTCTGACGCTGATCCTGGGCGCGACCGATAGTGACAGCGCCACGCTCACCTATAGCATCGTCACCCCGCCCGCGCATGGCACGCTCGGCGCGGGCGGCGGCAATCAGGTGACGTACATCCCGGCGCGCGATTACAGCGGCCCCGATGCCTTCACCTTCCGTGCGAGCGATGGAACCGCCAACTCGAACGTCGCCACGGTGAGCATCGCCGTCACCCCCGACTCGGCGGTCACGTACACCCTGACGACCTCCGCGACCGGGAATGGCACGGTCACACCCGCGACTGGGGCGATCAACGCCGGTACGGCGGTCGCGCTGACCGCCACGCCGGGTGCGGGCGCGACCTTCATCGGCTGGACGATCGATGGCGCATTCGCCGGGCTCGCCAACCCGCTGACGATCGCGATGAACGGCAACCACACGGCGGTCGCCGCGTTCGCCCCGCTGCCGAGCTTCACGGATGTGCCCACCGGCACACCGTACTGCGACGCGATCCTGCGGCTGGCGGCGCGCGGGATTATCAAGGGCTTCGGTGATGGCACCTTCGGCCCGACACAGCCGATCAAGCGCGCGGAGTCTGCGGCCCTGATCGCGCGGGCGATGGGCTGGGACGGCGAGGATCACGGCAACGGTTTCATCGATCGTTGCGACCCGACCGTGCCGACCAACTGCATCGACGTCGATCTCTGGCGCAACGTCGGCACCCTCGCCTTCTACGACGTGGCGCGCGGCTTCCCCGGTCGCGAGTACCGCCCGCGCGACGAGGTGGCGCATGTGCAGGTAATCTCGTTCGTCACCCGCGCGATGGTGGCGAAGGGCTACTGGACACAGGCGCGCGCCGACGACCCGAGCGCCTACCCGAACGTCCCCGCCGACTCCGGCCACCGGCTCGATCTGGTCACCTTCGTTCGCAACGCCGGGGCGATCCCCGATCGCCCGATCAACCAGAACTGGGATGACTGGACCGGCACCGCCTCGCGCGTCTGGTACGCCGCCGTGCTCGATCAGGCGCTCCGCAGCCGCTTCGTGACCACGCCGTAACGACGCGGCTCACCGAGCAGGCGGGGAAGGCGGGGGGCGACCGAACACTTCGGTCGCCCCCGGACTATTGTGTGCGCCGTGGCTGGTACAATCCTGCTCCTTGCATCGCGCCACGATCGGCGGCCGCTACCTGAGGCTGACGCTGTAGCACACAGGAGTATCGCCATGTCAGCGGAACGCCATCCGACGCTGATCCCGCTCCCCGACGAGTTACGCTCGGCGCGGCTCGTCATCCGCCCGTATCGCCCGGACGATGCGGCGGCGGTCTTCGCCGCGATCGATGCGTCCCGCGCGCTGCTCAGTCCGTGGCTGCCGTGGGTCCACCAGCACCGGGAGGTCGATGATACGCGCGACTTCTGCACGCGCGCGGCGGCGGGCTGGCTCCTGCGGAGCAGCCTCGACCTCGGCATCTTCGCTGCGCGCGATGGGATGTATCTCGGCGGCACCGGCATCCCGCGCCTCGATTGGCGGGCGCGCACCTTCGAGGTCGGCTACTGGCTGCGCGGCGCGGCGACCGGCAAGGGCTACGTCGGCGAGGCGGTGCGGCTGCTAGCGCGCTTCGCCTTCGAGGAGTTGGTCGCGAACCGCCTGGAGATCCGCTGTGACGCTCTGAACGAGCGCAGCAAGCACGTCCCGGAACGGCTCGGCTTCCCGCTCGAAGCGCGGCTCCGCAACGACGCGCTCGACCCCGCCGGGCAGCCGCGCGACACGCTCGTCTTCGCGCTCATCCCCGAGGATTACGCGCGGCTCAGCCCTGGTTGGCCGCAGGATTGATGCGCTGTGGGAGCCTGGCCCGCTGGTCACGTCGCCGCTGTGAGATGCGCTCCGATCGTATAGCAGCTCGCCGCCGCGATACTCAGCCCTCGTCGAAGAGATCCGCGACCGCCGCCCGCCCGCGCGCCTTGACCTCGTGGAGGGTGCGCGGCGCGGCGCTGCCGCCCATCTTGGCGAAGAATTCGGCGTCGTAGGCGCGGGTGCGGAGCATCATCGGCATCGGGATCGCGTGGCCGAGGACGAGGCATTGCTGCTTCGTCTCCAGGCTCGCCAGTACCCCGCGCCAGTGCGAGCGTCCGGCGATCCCGGTGAGGACAGCGTCGATGTCGTGCTCCTCGGTCAGCAGGCCGGTGATCTTCGTCCCCAGCTGCGAGAGCACCTCGCTGTCGATGCCGCTCGGGCGCTGATCGACCACCAGCAGGGTGACGCTGTACTTCCGCATCTCCCGCGCGATCGTCCCGAAGATCGTCTGCCGCGCCACCGCAGGGGCCAGAAATTTGTGCGCTTCTTCGAGGACGATCATCAGGGGGTGCGGCTTGTCCGCCACGTCGCGCGAGCCGTCGTAGCGCAGCACCTGCTCCGTGTACGCCCCGTGGATGCGGCGGGTGATGATGTTGGCGACGAGCATGTAGTCGAGCAGGCGGCTGTGCTGGCCGAACTGGAGGACGACGTGCTCCTTGCGCCGCAGCCGGTTCAGCAGATCGCCGGTCGCGCTATCGGTGAGGTGCGGCACGATGTACGGGAGCTTTTGCAGCAGGCCGAGCTTCTGTTTCAGCGAGCCGACCGCCATCTCGTTCGCGCCGCTGCTGGCGCAGAACTCCTTCAACTCGTCGGCGTCCATGTCGAGCAGCGCCGCCAGCCAGCGCTCCCCGTAGCGCGAGTGGAGGCTGTGCGCCGTCGCGGCGAAGGTGGCGGTCAGGTTCAGCTCGTCCGCCAGGAGTTCGATGTCCCCCGGCTCGATCTGATTCATCCCGATCTGGAAGGTGGCGTCGAGCGGCTGCCGCGCCGCGTCGCGCTCGTCGAGCGAGTAGACGCCGATCTTCGAGCCGAAGAGATCGCGCAGGCCGCGCAGCTGCGCGCCGCCCTCCCCCTCCTTCTGCCAGGCGTACTCCGAATGCATGTCGAAGATCAGCGCCGAGGCGAGCCCCGCCTTGATCACGCCGCAGAGGAGGAGGCGCGTCAGGACGCTCTTGCCGGTGCCGGACTGCCCGAAGACCCCGTTGCTCCGCTCCACCAGCCGCTTCAGGTCGAGCGGGATCGGCTGATCCATCGTCAGGGGCGTGCCGAGGGCGAACCTGGTCCCCTCGGCGTCCTCCTCGCCGAAGACATTGGAGAAGTCCACTGCCCCGGCCTCGCGCAGAATGGCGAAGTGCATCGGGATCGTCCGCACCGGCTTCGGGCCGCCGCCGGTCAGTTCATCCTTGTCGGCCAGCATCAGGCTCGGCTTGACCTGGGCCACGGCGTAGGTGTGGACCCCGGCCAGCGCCGCGCGCAGGAACGGGGAGGTGGCGGGCGGGGGATCGGCGGCGAGCGCCGGATCGGTGAGGCGGAGTTCGAGATCGGCGATCGTGCTGAAGTAGCGATTGTCCTCGCCCTCGATCACCACGAAGTTGCCGACCTGGATCGCCTCGGTCGACTGTGCGGCGTCGAGGCGCACCGTGAGCCCATCGTTGAAACTGCCGCCGGTCACCACGCCGAGTTGTTGCGCCATCGTCCCAGCCCTTTCGTCCCAGCCTTAGTAGGTTCGTTTCGCAAGCGCTTGTGGGGTGACGGCGTGGGGCTGACCGCTCCCCGCCGCTGCGGCGGCGACCCGCTCCTCCAGGGGAGGGTGGGGACGGCCCCGGCCATCCCGCCACGCATCCGTGCAACGCAGCACTTAGCGCAGCCCCGAGAAGTCGGTCGGCTCCAGATATTGACTCGTGATCTTCGCCACCAGCGGGCCGTTCTGCTCGCTCTCGGCCTTCCGCGCGATCCACTCCTCATCGGCGCGGAACGCCTCCCAGTTCGTTTCCGCCGTCGCCCGATCGGCGTGGTAGATGATGTAGACGAGGTCGCCCGCGCCATCTTCGGGCGACACCTGCACCCAGTAGCCGACCGACTCCATGCCGTGCCGCGCGAAGATGCGCCGCGTATGGTCGCGGAAGCGCGCCTGGAGCGCCTCTAATTTCCCCGGTTGCGGCGTGTAGACCCGTAATTCGTAGAGCATCCTGGTCTCCCTCTTTCTCCACGGTCCGGCGACCAGCAAGAGCGCCCCCGCCGCCTACAGCTTAGCAGAGCGCGGGCACAAGCCTTCGCGCTCGGACGCCTGCGCGCTAGAAGGGTGGCTCATCGTCATCGAACGGCACATCGTCGAGCGCGTCGGTCCCGCGATAGCCGTTGCCGGGCCGGACGTGTTGGCCGCTCGTGCCGTTTGCCTGATACGCGCCGCTGCTCTCACCCGCATCATTTGCGCCGTTTGTACCGTTCGTTTGGCCCGTCACGCCGATGCGGGTCAGCGGTGCCGTGGGCGGGCGATCGTGTCCGGGATCGATCGCCTCCAACACGGTCAGGAGGCGGTCGTAGTCGCGCTTCAACAGGCGGGCGATCTGGCGTCCCGCCCCCGCGCGCCATCCTTCGTCGCCCCTGCGGTCGGCGGTGACGGTGCGGATGTGCGCCGCCAGCAGTTGCTCCGGCGCGACCTCCCCATCGCTCGCCAGGAGGAGCGGGAAGTAGCGCGGGTCGGTGCTGAACGCGCGCGTCATCGCCTCGTCGCAGCGCGAGACGGAGTAGTGCAGGGGGGGCGGCAGGGGTGGCAGATGATGGCGAATCGTGCCGCGCACGTCGCGGTAGCCGATCGTCACCACCCGAAACGTCGTCCGCAGGATCCGCAGCAACTCGGGGTGTCGGTCGTAGATCGCGCCATCGAAGGTGTCGGCGTCGCCGCGTCGCACCGCGCGCCGCCCCTCGTCGATGCCGGTAGTCTGCCCGAACGCGACCACCCCGACCAGTGTGCCGCCCTCCGGGACGGTGACCTCCACCAGCGAGCCGAGCGGCGGCAGCGCGTGCAGCGCTTCGCTCTCCGCCCAGAAGCCGACGGTGCTTGTTTCGATGATCTCGCCGATACGCATAGCGCCCTCTGAGTAGTCAGTGATCAGTAGTCAGTAGTCAGTGGTTACGGGCGATGCGGGTGCGGAGGCTTTTCATCAGGCCGTTTACGAGGCGACCCACCTCGGCTGACTGTTGCAGCAGCGCGCGGGTTGTCTCCTGATGGTGGTAGTCTAACCGCTCGACCAGCATGAGTTGCGTTTCGGTCTCATGGAGCGAGCCTTTGGCGATTGCGAGGAAACGCAAGAAATCTTTGTCGCTCTCCCGGCCCTGCCCTTCAGCGATGTTAGAAGGAATCGATGCCGCTGCACGCCGTACTTGACCGGTCAATCCATACAATTCCCCCCTCGGCCAGACGCGGGTTGCTACGTAAACGCTCTCCGCAAAATCCATCGCCCGTTGCCAGGCGGTGAGTTCGCGGTAACTCTGCCCGCTCACAACCCCACCGTTCCTTCTGACTACTGACTACTGACTACTAAACCACCCACCTCAGACGAACCTACCCCTTTTACTCGCATCCTTCGCACTGCGGAGCATGACGATGCCGAGGCGGGCGAGGGCTTCTTCGACGAGTTGTTCCACGACGCGCCGCTCGTCCGCGCCGATCACGGCCTGCTCGTGGGCTTCCTGGAGGACGGAGGGATAGCCGCGTCCGCGCTGGCACTGGTCGTAGATGATGGCATGGACGAGATCGAGCTGCGCCGGATTGTCCGCGACCCAGGCCGGGATCTCGACGCGCGCGATCTCGGTCCCGGCGTTGAGGTAGAAGAAGGCGATCGTGTGCTCGCGGTAATGGCTCAGGATCTTGGACATGCTGCGGAAGACGTCGGAGCGCTCCCCAGGTTGCAAGTCGGCGACGTGCTCGAAGAGATGACGATCGGCGATCGCGGGGATGACGGCGCAGGCGGGCGTCGCGCGCTCGATCTGGCAGGCGTCGCAGTTGATCGCCAGGCCGCGCGCCGGGTAGTCGCAGCAGGCGACGCGCAGGGAGTCGGCGACCTCGTCGCCCCCCGGATAGCTGATGTAGGAGGCGACCGGGATGCCGCGCTCGCGCAGATCGTCGAAGGCGGCCAGATAGTCGATGAGCACCCAGTCGCGGACCACCGTGTCCTGGCCGCTCAGCCCCCACAGGACGAGCGTGCCATCCTGGAGGGCCACGGCGGGGCGCTCGACCTCGTGCGCCAACGCGGCGAGCGCGGCGAGTTCGTCCACCGCGCGGCGCATCCCCAGGATCACGGGGTTAACCGGGATGCGCTCGTTGACGCGCAACTCCTCCTCGCGATAGCGCAACTCGGCCTTGGTGGAGAGATTGGCGTCGGGGCGCGCGCCGTAATGGAGGTGGACCCGCCCGACGTTGATCAGGTAGAAGCGGGCCGGGCTGTGGCGATCCGGCAGCATGAACGAGCCATCGGTGGCGAGGACGCTGAAATCGTCGGGCGGGACGGGCGCGGGGTAGCGCCCGCTGATGCTCCAGCGCGGCAGCGCCGGGAGGAAGGAGTGGCGGGTGGATTTGTCGGTCAGGCGCGCGACGAGATCGCCGACATCGACGTGCGCGAAGGTTTCGCGGAGCGTCGTGAGCTCCGCGCCACCGTTACGCGGCACGTCGCGCGTCAGCTCCTCGATCTGGGTGGCGATCGTCGCAAAATCGAATGGCACGCTCGTTCTCCGCTCACCGCCCGAAGGCTCCGTCAGGAAGTTATACGCTGCACCGTTATTGTAATCTGTACGTACTAGGCGCGCAACGCCGTCCGCATCGCCGCGCCACACTTTTCCACGCGACCTATGGGTGCGTTACGCTCCTGCCGTGGTCGAGGAGTAGTAATATCGAGGAGTAATGAGGGGAGTGATCGATGCAGGAAGAACGCGCCGCCGATACGATCCTGATTCGCCGCGCGACCCGCGACGATGTCCCGGCGATCGTACGCCTGCTAGCCGACGACACGCTGGGTCGCCAGCGCGAGCGCCCGGACGAGCCGTTGCTCCCGGCGTACTACGCGGCGTTCGCGGCGCTCGACGGGGATCCGCGTCACGAACTGATCGTCGTCGAGCATGAGGGCGCGGTCATCGGCACGCTGCACCTGATGGTCCTGCCGTCGCTCTCGTTCCAGGGACGACCCCGCGCGCAGATCGAGTCGGTGCGGGTGGCGGCGGAGTATCGAAGCCGGGGGATCGGCGGGCGGCTCTTCGCGTGGGCGATCGTGCGGGCGCGGGAGTTGGGCTGTCACCTTGTGCAGTTAACAACGAACGCCAGCCGCGCCGACGCCCAGTGCTTCTACACGCGCCTCGGTTTCGTGCCCTCGCACGTCGGGATGAAGCTCGACCTGACGCAGGAGCATGCAAGCTGACCGCCGGGCTAGCTGCCCGACGGTCAGTGCTATCTCGTGTGTGGCGGGCCGGTTCAGTCGGCCTGGAGTTCATCCGCGTGCGGGTCGCCGCTGGCGAGCGCCGAGTCCGGCTCCATCGAGAGGACGAACTCGCCGGTGTAACTGAGGGCGACATGCTCCGGTCCGAGGTGCGAGGGGAGCATCTTGGCCGCCTGCACCGCCCGTTCGAGGGCACGCTTATTCTTCAGGCCCATCGAATTGAGGATCGGGTTGTTGACCTGGCGGCCCTGCTTCAGCGGCGTGTGCAACAGCGTCCGCTCCATCGCCCCCGCCAGTTCCGAGGCATCCGGGATGAGGTGCAGGGCGGGCATCGTGAAGCCGTTGAAGACCTTCAGCAGCGTGTCGAGCGTGTCATGGGGCAGGTACTTGGTGTAGATCCGCACCATCTCCAGGAAGATGCCGTGGTGGGCGATCTCGTCGTTCGCGACCGTCTTGAACGCCCCCGCCGCGCCGATCTGCTGCCCGCGCTGGCGCTCCTCGGGGGTCATCTTCTCGCCCAGACCGTATTCGTCGCGGATGCGCTTTCGCATCTCGTCGTAGTTGAAGTAGGTGGCGCGCTCCTGCACCATCGCGTAGCAGGCCACACCGAGCGGCGTGTCCAGCCCCGGATGATTCTCGCGCATCGTCCACTTGTGGTCCGCCACGAGGTCGCGATAGTCCCGCAGCTGCTTCTCGGTGCGCCGCCCGGTGTGGAGGAGGGTCAGCTCCCACGATTCGGCGTGCTTCAACTCTTCCATCCCCCAGGCGATCTGGAGGTTGCGGCGTTCGCGATTGTTGTAGACGAGGTTGAGGCCATCCTCGACATAATCGCCGACGTAGTCCTCCACACCCAGGTACGCCTGGAGGATCGTGATCGTGTCGTCGCTCAATTGGTCGCCCCGTTCGGCGATCTCCTTCAGCGGCAGATCATCCCACGGGGTCCAGTTGCGGATCTTCATCGCCTTGCGGAAGTAGCGGATGAACGCTTCGTGGATCTCCGCCGAAGCCTGGAACTCGCGTGCCTCGCGCGTCCACGGTCCGCCGATCAGCGTGGGCATTCCGACGCCGTCCGGCGTCCCGTCAGCTGCGATGGTCATGTAGGCCTTTCCTTGAAAGTATCTGAACGCGGGATCCGCACCGCGACGCTTCCCTATTTTCGCGGACCTGTAGCGCCCGATCCTCGGGTGACGCGGTTTGTCCTGGCAAGATGCGAGCGGGACGCGGGCGATCCCGGTCGAGTTGCGAGTGGGCTCGAGAACACGATGAGCATATCAACCAAGTACGGTGAATATAGCCGCACTCGCCCCTTCTGACAAGGGCGACATGTCCCTCACCGCTGCGGTTATCGCACCTTCGGTGCCACCCCGGCACGCGCGCGCGCCTCCGCCAGGCGTTCGGGCGTGTTAACGTTGAAGAACGAGCGCAGTTGCGGGTCGAGGGCACGCACCGTTGTTTCCGTCACCGCGCGCACGCGCACCTCCGGGAAGAAGCCGACGATCCGGTATTGCGCGGCGGCAAGTTGTGCGCGCATCGCGGGGAGCGCCGCCCGCCCGTAGATGGCGTGCAGCGTCTCGTAGACCCCCTTCGCGCCTCCCTGACGATTCGTGCCCACCTCCAGGTAGGGTGCCAGCACGTCGTAGTCGCGCGGGGCGTCGGCCAGGGCGCGCAGGAGCGGCGGGGCGAGAAAGGGCATGTCGCAGGCGACGACGAGGCAGTGCTGCTCATGCGCCCCCGCCACGGCGCTGTAGATGCCGCCGAGCGACCCCGCGCCGGGGAAGGCGTCGGGGACGGTGCGGAGACCCAGCCCCGCCAGACGATCGTCGTTGGCGACCAGGAAGACGTCGTCTGCGACGGTGCGTACCGCCGCCAGCACCCGCTCGATCAGGGTCGGGCCGTCGGGTGTCAGACGCAGCAGCGCCTTGTCGGTGCCCATGCGCCGACTCTGCCCCCCGGCCAGGATCGCGGCGCTCAATGGCTGCTTTGTCGCCGTTCGCGCCCATGCCTCGTCCTTCACGACATTCGCTTCCTGAGCGCTGGCTATCTTGCCGATCCACCACCCCGCCACAGGGCGCTCACGTTCGCGATCGCGGCGGGCGTCAGCGTCGCCCACACCCTCGCCTCGCCTCATTTCGTCAACATCCGCCGCTCGGGCACACCCGCCACTCCGAGGAGCGGGGCGGGGGTGTCGCCCCCGCTCCACAGCGTCTGCCGTGCCTGCCGATATTGTCCTCGACGCACTCGATACGCACAGGCGTATAAAAGACGTTCCGGCGGTGAATTTTGCTAGAAGTGCGGCATGGGTGACGGGCGCGCGCCCTTACCCTATGCTACATACGAGAACGATCGGATAATCGTGCCATCTTCGTCTGTGGCGTGTATGGCTGTGGCATCAAGCGGGATCGAGAACACGAGCGGGGTGATGGATTCGGGGCGAGCGCCGCGCGTCGTCTATTGCGGGATGTTCGGCGCGCTCTCGCGGCTACCCTTCGCCGCCCTCGCCGCAGGGGCGGTCGACTTGCGCGCGGTCATCGTGCCGCCGCGTACGCCACAAGCGGTGTTGTCGGCGGCTCCGGCGGTGCGCGAGTTGCGCCCGCCCGCCGATTGGTCGCCGCGCCCGGCCTCGCTCGCGGCGCTGCTGGCGCGCACGATCGTCGAGCTGGCCTGGGTGCGCGGCATCCCGGTCTACGAGGTCGCGCGCTTCGATGCGGTGGCGGTGGCGACGATCGCGGCACATACGCCCGATCTGCTCGCGGTGTCCTGCTTCCCGTTGCGCTTCCCGCGCGCGTTGCTGGCGCTCCCCCCGCTCGGCGTCCTCAACGTGCATCCGGCCTTGTTGCCGCGCGGGCGGGGGCCGGACCCCCTCTTCTGGGCCTTCCGGGAGCGCGACCCGGAGCGCGCGGGGGCGGGCGGGATCACCGTACACCTGATGGATGCGGGACTCGATAGCGGGCCGATCGTCGCGCAGGAGCGGGTGCCGCTGACCGATGGGATCGGCGGCGGCGAGTTGGAGTTGCAACTGGCGGCGCGTGGCGCGACATTGCTAGCCGGGGCGGTCGCCGCGCTCGCGGACGGGCACGCCACCCCACGCCCGCAGGACGAGGCGTTGGCGACAAGTTTCCCCGCGCCGGTCGCCGCCGACTGCTCCTTCGGCCCGGACGCCCCGGCCCGCTGGCTCTTCAACTTCGTGCGCGGCACGGCGGGCGCGGGCTGGCCGCATGTTCTGATCGTCGGCGCGCGGCGGTGGCAGGTCCTGGCGGCGCGCGGCTACGACCCCGCCGCCACGCTGCCGACAGCGGTCCAGGAAGATGGGGAGCTCCTGCGCGTACATTGTGCCCCTGGGGTATTCACCGCGCTGGCACGCCCGCTCGCCTGACCGGGGTGTTGACCGCACCGCGCGCCCGCCCTCCTGACCAGCGTATTGCTACGAGTGCGCCCGCTCTCCTGATCGGAACGCAGGGGTTTGTTACAATTCTCACGACTGCCACGCTCCGCTCGGGGCGGGGCGCTCTGCCAGCCGGGGCGGGCGCGGCGCGCAAAGAGGAACGGGAGGGCACCAGCACCATGATCACCGACCGGAGCCGCCGCCGGACCAAGATCGTTTGCACGATCGGCCCGGCGACCAGTTCACCGGATAAGTTGGCCGCACTGATGCGGGCCGGTATGGACGTCGCGCGGCTGAACTTCTCGCACGGGACGCGCGCGAGCCACGGCGCGATGATCCGACAGATCCGCGAGCTGAGCGAGACGCTCGATATCCCGGTCGGCATCCTGCAAGATCTGCCCGGCCCCAAGACGCGCACGATCGGCCCGCAGGGCGGCCCGGTGGAACTGCGCGAAGGGGCGACGTTCATCCTGACCACGCGCGATGTGCCCGGCAGCGCCGAGGAGGTCAGCGTCACGCTGCCAACCTTGCCGCAGGACGTGCGCCCGGGGAACCAGATCCTGCTCGATGACGGCAAGATCGAATTGGAAGTGGTCGCTTGCCGCGAGCAGGATGTCGAGACGATCGTCGTCACCGGCGGGATGCTCAGTTCCGCGAAGGGGATCAACGTCCCGAACGTCACCCTCTCGGTTTCATCGATGACCGAGCGTGATATCGAATTCCTGCACTTCGGGCTGGAGATGGGCGTCGATATGGTCGCGCTCTCCTTCGTGCGTTCGGTCGAGGACGTCCGCACGGCGCGCGAGATCATCGCCAAGACCGAGCGCCGTCCGTTGCTGATCGCCAAGCTGGAGAAGCACGAGGCGCTCGATAATCTGGAGGAGATCCTCGCCGCCGTCGATGGCCTGATGGTGGCGCGCGGCGATCTCGGGGTGGAGATCCCGATCGAGCAGGTGCCGATGCAGCAGAAGCGGATCATCGGGGCGGCCAATCACGTCGGCAAGCCGGTGATCACGGCCACCCAGATGCTCGAATCGATGGTCAGTAATCCGCGCCCGACCCGCGCCGAGGTCACCGATGTCGCCAATGCGATCTTCGATGGCACCGACGCGGTGATGCTCTCCGGCGAAACCGCCGTCGGGGAGTATCCGATCCAGGCGGCGCGGATGATGGACCGGGTCGCGCGCGAGGTCGAGCCGCAGCTCCCCTACATGGCGATGTTGCAGCGCAAGGAGCGCGATCTCGAATCGACGACCTTCGACGCGATCAGCTACGCCGCCGTCCACACCGCGCATCAACTGGGCGCGAAGCTGATCGTCGCCTTCACCTCGCTCGGTTCCACCGCGCGTCAGGTGGCGAAGTATCGTCCCAGCGTGCCGATCCTGGCCGCCACGCCCGACCTCGATGGCTGGCATCGCCTGACCCTCACCTGGGGGATCACCCCCTTCCTGATGCCGCAGGCGGAGTCGATCGAGGAGATGGCGACCGCCGCGAAAGAGGCGGCGCTGAGCACCGGCATGGCCGAGCGGGGCGACCGGATCGTGATCGTGGCCGGGGTGCCGATCGGGCATCCGGGGCGCACCAACCTCCTGCGCGTCGAGGTTCTCTAGCATCATGGTGACGGGCGACGACGCGCCAACTGGACCCGCCAGCGACAGCACGCCCCTCCGTCTCGCGGTCGCGGACGGGGTCGCCACGCTGACGCTCGCCCGCCCCGCCGCGCTCAACGCCCTCAGCCGCGCCCTGGTGGCGACGCTGTACGAGGCGGTGCGCGCGGTCGCCGCCCGCGCCGATGTGCGCGTGGTCGTGCTGTGCGGCGCGGGCGAGCGGGCATTCTGTACCGGGGCCGACCTGAAGGAGCGCGCCGGGCTCGACGGGGCCGCGCGGGCGGCGCACACCGCGCAGATCGCTGCGGCGGCGGATGCCTTGGCCGCGCTGCCGGTGCCGACGATCGCCGCTTTGCACGGCTACACCCTGGCCGGGGGACTCGAACTGGCCCTCGCCTGCGACATCCGCCTCGCCGCCGCCGACACGGTCTGCGGCCTGACGGAGGTGCGGATCGGCATCTTCCCCGGTGCCGGTGCGCCCGCGCGCCTGCCCCGGCTCGTCGGATCGGGCAAGGCGCGGGAGCTGATCTTCAGCGGGCGGCGCATCGGGGCCACCGAGGCGCTGGCGTGTGGGCTGGTGGAGCGGGTCGTCCCGCCCGCCGAGCTCGACGAGGCCGTGGCGACGCTGGCGGGGGAGATCGCCGCCGCCGCGCCGCTCGCCGTGCGCGCCGCCAAGCGCGCCCTCGCCCTGGCGGATGATCTGCCGCTCGCCGAGGCGCTCGCCGCGATCGAGGAGTTGCGCCGCCCGCTCGACGATACCGCCGACTACAGCGAAGGGTTGGCCGCGTTCGCGGAGCGCCGCCCGCCACGCTTCGCCGGGGCGTGAGTGCCACAAACCGGGCGGCAAACCGTTTCCAGGCTCAAAACGTATACTCACCGGCCCGATACCATCGCGCCTGTTTGACCTGTAGCGGGAGCGCGCTCGCCACGGAATAAGGCCGTGCTGGCGGCGTTATAGGGCTATCGCCATGCTGGCTGATGAACAATGATTGCCAGAGAAGGAGGGCGCTATGTCTGGCCCGACCGATACCCGCTCGTTCAACGAGCAAATCATCGATGAATTCCGTGCCAATGGCGGGGTGGTGGGCGGGCCGTTCGCCGGTGCGTCGATGGTGCTCCTCACCACGACCGGGGCGAAGAGCGGGCAGCCGTGCACGATGCCGCTGGTCTATTTCGCCGATGGCGACCGCATGCTCATCGTCGCGTCGAAGGCTGGTGCACCGACCAATCCCGATTGGTACTACAACCTTGTCGCCAACCCTGATGTGACGCTCGAGATCGGCACCGAGAAGTTCCCTGCGCGTGCGACGGTCGTCGGGGAGCCGGAGCGGACACAGCTCTTGGAGCGGATCGCCGCGAGCAACCCGGGCTTCGGGGAATATCAGAAGAAGACGACGCGCACGATCCCGGTCATCGCGCTGGAGCGGGGCGGGGCGTAGCCGCGCGGGTCGAGCGATAGCGCACCGGAAAGCGGGGGCGGGCACCAGGCGGTGCCCGCCCCCGCTTTCACCTTGTTTCGTCCGCCGGTCGGATTTGCCAGCGGTCCGGCAATGTCGCCGGATCGATCGGCAGCGCGACGCCCGCCTCCGCCAGCAGCGCCGCCAGACGGTGCAACGGTAGCCCGACCACCGTCAGCTCCGAGCCGGACACCTCGGCCACCAGCCGCCCGCCGAGCCCCTGCACCGCGTAGGCTCCGGCCTTGTCGCGTGGCTCGCCGCTGGCGACGTAGGTGGCGATGTCGTCGTCGCTATAATCGGCCATGCGGACGTCCGCGCTGATCACGTCGTGCCACTCCCGGTCGTCGCGGACCACCGCGATCCCGGTGGCGACGCGGTGCCAGCGCCCGCGCAGGGCGCGCAGCATCCGCGCCGCGTCGGCGGCGTCGCGCGGCTTGCCGAGGATCGCCGTCTCGCCGGGCTGCGGGATCACCACCGTGTCGGCCCCGATGACGACGCGACCCGGCTGCCCCGTCGCCACCGCCGCCGCCTTCTGCCGTGCCAGGCTTCGCGCCACCTCCTCGGGGGCCATGCCCGGCGGCACCGTCTCGTCCACGTCGCTCGGCAAAACGACGAAGGGGAGGCCCAGTCGCCCGAGCAGTTCCCGGCGGCGTGGCGAGCCGGAGGCGAGGATCAGCGGCGGTGTCATCGTGGCCGCGCTCATCGCGCCGCCCCGGCGGCTGCCGCGCCGCGCGGCCCGCGCCGTAAGAAGGCTAGCGACTCGACGTGGTAGGTCTGCGGGAAGAAGTCGAACATTTCCACCGACTCGACCGTGTAACCCTCGGCGACCAGGATCGCCAGATCGCGCGCCAGGGTTGAGGGCTCGCAGGAGACGTAGATGAACCCCTCCGGCCCGCGCGCGATCAGGGCGCGCAGCAGCTTCTCTTCGAGGCCGGAGCGTGGCGGGTCCACGATCACCAGGTCGACCTCCGGTAACTCGTGCAGCGCCTTCTCCGCCGGACGAGCGACGAAGCGACAGTTCTCGATGCCCCACCGGCGCGCGGTCTCCGCCGCCGCCGCGATCGCCAGCGGATCGACCTCGATCCCGACGATCGCGGTATCCGGTGCGTCGCGCGCGAGCCAGAGGGCGAAGAGCCCGGCCCCGCAGTAGAGATCGGCGATCGTGCCGCCCCGGAAGGGCGCGGCCAATGCTTCCACGCGCGCCAGGAGCTGCGGCAGCAGCCGCAGGTTCGTCTGGAAGAACGAGCCCGCCGGGAGCTGATAGGCGCGGTCGGCCACCAGCACCGTCCCGTTCAGCGGCCCCTTGACCGTCTCGGTGCCCCCCTTGGCACGGCGGAAAGCGAGGCTCCAAACGCCAGGCAGCGCGGCGATCCGCGTCAGCGCGTTCTCGAGCTCGGGATGCCCTTCCGGTTCCACCCCGGCGATCCCCTTCAGCACCGCCTGGATCGTGGGGGCGTCGGCGTCGGCGGTCGGGTGGATGACCTTCACCTCCAGCCAGAGTCTGCCACGGAAGTTGGCGATCTCCCCGCGCGCGATCAGGCCGTTGAGTTCGTTCATCAGGGCGCTGATCAGCGGATGGCTGATCAGGCAATGGTCGATCGCGATCTCCCAGCGGGTGTAGCGTGAGCGGAAACCGGCGGCGTGACCGAGCGCGATCGCCGCGCTGTAACGATAGGCCCACGGCGTATCGCTGTGGATCGCCTGCACCTTCAGGTCGAGCCCGCCGATCCGGCGCAACTGCTCCTCGACCACGCCGCGCTTGAAGGCCAGTTGCGCCGGGTAATCGATGTGTTGCCACTGGCAGCCGCCGCAGGGGCCGAAGTAAGGGCAAGGGGGGGCGATCCGCTCCGGCGCGGCGCGCAGCACCTCCACCGCCTCGCCCGCGAAGTAGTCGCGCTTCCCCTGCCGGATCGCCACGCGCACCTCTTCGCCGGGGATGGCGTAATCGACCAGCCCCACGCGCCCATCGAGGCGACCGAGCGCGGCCCCTTTGTGGGCCATCGACTCGACGGTCAGGACCACTTCCTCCGGGGGCGCGGCCTCGCCCTGACTCTGCTTATTGCGCCGCCCCTGCTTGCGGCGCTCCTTCCGCAGTTCGCTGACGATACGACTCGTTTCCTGCTCTGTCACCGTCGCTCCGTCGCCCCGGCGCTCGCGCCGCACCTATCGTTCACTCACCCCAACGGCTACGCCGCACGATCGCCCAATTGTACCCGAAGGTCGTGAGGCGAATAGCGCACGGAGCGACACCGTTGCCGGGGGATGCGTAACGGCGAGGGCGGGGTGTTCGCCAGGGCGAAAGGAGATGATTAGAGTAGCGGTACTACTTGATAATCATTATTGTCTAGGATATACTGCTTTGTATGACGAGGGCGGCGTATCTCGCGCCAGCTACGCGCCACCTGTGGGTGGTATTGATGAGGAATAAGGAGCCGGGGGCATGGTAGCGGAGACGGCGACAGGGGCCGATACACAAGGGTCGCAGCGACAGTTCAGCCAGGAAGAAAACTTCGTCCTGAAGGTGGTACAGCCCGCGCTGGTGGGCCTGATGGACGGGTCCGTCTCGACCCTCGCCCCGATCTTCGCGGCGGCCTTCGTCACCGGCAAGCCGCACATCGCGTTCCTGATCGGCCTGTCGGCGGCGGTCGGCGCGGCGATCAGCATGGGCTTCGCCGAGGGATTGTCGGACGACGGGGTGCTGACCGGGCGCGGCCACCCGATCGCGCGCGGCGCGATCACCGGCGCGGCGACCTTCCTCGGCGGCGTGCTGCACACCCTGCCGTTCCTCCTGGCGAATCTCGATACGGCGCTCTACCTGGCCTACGTGGTGGTGGGGATCGAGCTGGTGGTGATCGCGACGATCCGCTATCGGTACTTCAAGATGAACTTCTTCCTCTCGATCGTGCAGGTGATCGTCGGCGGGGCGCTGGTGCTGGCGGCGGGCATCCTGATCGGGCATGGCTGAGCGCGCGGATCACACGGGGGCGCGGCGAGGGCTACTCGTCGCGCCCCTTCGCGCGTTAATGCACCGCCGTTTCCTGTCGCGCGTGTCCTTGCAGATAGGCGAGCAGCGGCGCGATGAAACCGGTCATCCCGGTGAAGGCCGTCGCGGTATCCAGGAACCGATCGGTCCAGCGCCAGCCCGCGCCGTCGCGGTCGAGCGCGAAGTGTTCCGGGTAGTTCCAGGCCATGTTCGGCAGGAGGAGTTCGAGCGCTTCCCGGCAGGCCGCGCTACTGGTCTGCGGCGTCTGGCAGTAGTAGCGTGATCGCCCGCCAGGATCGCGCCCTTCTCGTCCAATTGCTGCTGCTAGTGCGGCGGATCGATCGCGATCAGGCGGTCGAGCGGCAGGAGGCGCGCATTCATCGTCGGCGCATAGTCGTCGCGCTCGAAGGGGAAATACGACCACAGCGCGTCCTCCTGGCGTCGCACGGATCGGCTGGTCGGTGCCCCCGACGGGTGTCCCGTATCCGCCAGAAATGTTAGTACTTTGGTCATGGTCCAGCGAGCCGGTACGCCCGGAGCGCTGTGGTATACTCAGCGCCTAATGAGCGCCAGTGGCGGAACGGCAGACGCGCATGCCTTAGGAGCATGTGCCGCAAGGCGTAAGGGTTCGAGTCCCTTCTGGCGCATCACTCCGACCTGATGAATGGCTGGTCGGGCTGGCCCGTTCGCGCCCGGATTGGCCCACAATCACCACCCCCCGACAAGAATGTGCCTGGCGCAAGGAGCGGAAGCGGTGTCGCAAGCGGGTGTGATCACTATCGTGCTCGCCGATGATCACGCGCTGTTTCGGCGCGGGCTCCGTAGCATGTTGGAACTCGAACCCGACCTTCGCGTCGTCGGCGAGGCCGCCGACGGGTTGGAGGTGCAGGCGCGTGTTGACGAGCTGCACCCCGATCTCGTGCTCCTCGATATCAATATGCCGCAAATGGACGGGATCGACGCCGCGCGCGCGTTGCGACGGAACTTTCCGTACCTTGGCATCGTCATGCTCACGATGTTCGGAGAGGACGAAGTCATCGAACGGGCGCTCGCCGCCGGTGCCGACGGCTATCTGCGGAAGGACACGCCCTTCGATGACATCGTGGCGACGGTGCGGGCGACCGCTGCCGGACGCCCCGATTCGACCGCCCCCCTCGGCAATGCCTCCGCGCTGCCACTCTTCACGCTCACGGATGAGGTCCTGTTGCGGCTTGTCATGGATGGCCTGACCGACCAGGAGATCGCGGTGCGGGCCGCATCCAGCGAGAGCAACGTCCGCGAGCGGCTCGGCGTGCTCTACAAGCGACTGGGCGTCAAGGATCGGACGCAGGCGGCGATCTACGCGATCACGCGCGGCACCGAGGCGCTCCCCGGGGAGCGGTAGCCTGCCGCTGTGCCGGTGCTTACCCCCCCCTCCGACATGCCATCTGTCGGTCCGTGCTACGCCATTCCGGGCGTTTGCGGGGTGTAATACTTGCATCGGGGCGCGTGGCGTAGTACAACTACCGGGCTAAACATGGAACATAGATACGCGGAGTCGGCAACCCCGTACATTGCTTGCACAGCGTGCCATCGCTGTCCGACACTCCTTCGCCGCCCCATATCCCGATACGCTGGCCTTCCGGGAGCATGAAGCAGGGTACCATGTCGTTGCGCGCTACCGATGAATCATTGCAGGACCGCTCTCCGCAAGAGGAGCCCCCGACCCTCTTCCTTGAATTGGGCCTTGGCGCGCAGGCCGATGAGGCGGCAGAATTGCTCGGTGCCGATCTCGCGGCGCTGACCGATCTCGATGGTGGTATCCCGCAGCTTGTCGAGCGGGAGGCGTATCCAACCTTCGCCGATACGGCGGACATGCTCGATGCGCTCGGTGGCGACACGGAGGGGGTGAGCGCCATCGCCGATCTGGTTTCGGTGCCGGATCTGCTGCTGCTGCCGATCGAGGGTGATTCAGAAACCGAATACGGGCTATTCGAACTTGATACAAGCAGGCCGATTGATCTGCCCCTTGAAGATGATGACCCCGAGCGTGATGTCTATGAGCCGGTGCCGGTTCAGTGGACGGCGATGGAAGGGGACATCAGCGACGTCAATATCGACGATCCGGTGCGGATGTATCTCCGCGAAATCGGGCGGGTGCCGCTCCTCAATGGCGCGCTCGAAGTCGAACTGGCGACCGCGATGGAGCAGGGACGCTATCTCTCGGATACGCGCAAAGCATTGGAGGCGGCCACCGGCGTCGAGCCGACTCCGGCGGAGATCTGGCTGGCGGTCTATCGCAAGTTATGCGCGGGCTGGCCGCGCGTCGCCGCGATTCATGCGGCGATGTACGACGATGTGCCGACGCCGGTCTGCCGCGATGTCCTCGCTGTGTTGACCCCGACCCTGAAGATCACCGACTACAGTAATCCCAAGCGGTTGACACCGGAGCGCTACAAGGCCGTCGCGGAATCGCTCGGGGCGACGATCGAGCAGCTCGATGAGGCGGTACGTTTCCGCGCGGTCGAATATCAGGTGATGCCGAAAGCGCTCCAGCGGATCCTGGAACGCTCCACCGCATGGCCCGACGAAGCGACCGTGGCAGCGATCCTCAGCGGGCGTCCCGCCACCCTGGCCCGGCAATATGATGAGATCATCAGTCGCGGTGAGGTCGCGCAGGATCGCCTGACCGAAGCGAATCTCCGGCTCGTCGTCAGCGTCGCCAAGAAGTATGTCGGGCGCGGGATGACGATGCTCGACCTGGTACAGGAGGGGAACCTCGGGCTGATCCGCGCGGTCGAGAAGTTCCAGCACAACAAAGGCTTCAAGTTCAGCACGTATGCGACGTGGTGGATCCGTCAGGCGATCACCCGCGCGATCGCCGATCAGGCACGCACGATTCGCATCCCGGTGCATATGGTGGAGACGATCAATCGCGTTATCAGCACGCAGCGCCGGATGATGCAGGAGCTCGGCCACGAGCCGAGCAGCGAGGAATTGGCCCTCAAGCTCGAAATCGCCCCCGAGCGGGTACGCGAGATCATGAAGATCTCGCAGGAACCGATCTCGTTGGAGATGCCGATCGGTGAGGAGGACGACTCCCACCTCGGCGATTTCATCCCCGATGAGAAGGCGCTGGCCCCCGCCGACGCCGCCTCGCACCAGATGTTGCGCGAGCAGGTCGATGATGTGCTCGACTCGTTGTCCGAGCGCGAACGCCGCGTGCTGGAACTCCGTTTCGGCCTCGATACGGGTCGCAGCCGCACGCTGGAAGAGGTCGGCAAGGAGTTCGGCGTCACCCGCGAGCGGATTCGGCAGATCGAGGCGAAGGCGTTGCGTAAGCTCCGTCACCCCAGCCGTAGCAAGAAGCTGAAAGACTATCTCGAATAATTCGGGCATCCCCGACGAGCGATGTTGCGGCACGGCGTGGTGTCATCGCTTTGCGTACCCGATCTTTTTTTGCTACACTGAGCGGTAACGGTCCGTTTTGGCGGGCAAAGTATCGATTTTGCGTGCTATTTGTCGCTTTTCTCTCCCCGGTCCTGTCGCCATTTGGCGGCAAATAGCGTCCAAGTACAGCAGCATGAAGTGAGAACGAGCGCAAACCCAGAGAAAGAGGGGATCTATGCCGCCAGTCCGTCGTGATGAATTTGATCGCGTTTCGATTTTCTTCGACATGTCAAATCTCTATTTCGCCGCGAAGGATATGGGTATCCGCATCGATTATGCGCGACTCCTCGATTTCCTCGTCGGTGAGCGGCGTCTTCAGCGCGCCTATGCCTATCTGGGCGTCGCACCCGAGGATGAGAATAGCCACAGCTTCATCACCTGGCTCAGCCGCAACGGTTTCCGGGTGCGTACCAAACTCCTGCGGCGCTACGAGGATGGCACCACCAAGGCGAATCTCGACATGGAGCTTGCCATCGATCTGCTGACCCAGGCACCGCACATCGACGTGGCGATCATCGTCAGCGGCGATGGCGACTTCGTGAGCCTGGTGGATGCCGCCCAGCGTGCCGGGTTGCGCGTGGAAGTAGCGGCGACCCCGCGCCAGACCTCCACCGACCTGATCGACGTGGCCGATCGTTTCATCGATCTCGAGGCGCACGCGCGCACCTACGCCCGTGCCGAATTGCCGCCGCGCGCCTTCGCGCCGGCCGGGGCACCGGCACGCCCGGCACCACGGAACTACGAGCAGCCGCAGGTGCGGACGTATGTGCCGGGGCCGACCGGGGGGTACACCTTGCGGGAAGGGAATGCCGACACCAATAGCGAGGGGAACGGGCAACGTTCTTTCGAGCCGCAGCGCCCGTATCAGGCTCCGCAGGGGGCCGCGAACACCGCCGCGCCGGTCGATGATGAGGAGGATGAGCCCCAGCCATCGACGAGCGACCCGCGCTTATTGCGGCGCACCCCGCCGCGCTGAGTCGCGCGTCGCCCCCGGTGTGACACATAGAAAAACCAACAGGGAGGGGGCAGGCTATACAGCCCGCCCCCTCCCTAGTGCCGTGGTTGCTCGCCGCATCGCAACGCGGTCGATATCAGGCGGTCTGTTCGTATTCGATGATCCGGTCGTTAACGGTCATCAGTAGCGGGCGGGTGTGGTTCTTGATCACGTTCGCATCGACGATGCACTTACGGACCCCTTCGAGCGAGGGGATCTCGTACATGATCTCCAACAGCACTTCCTCGATCGCGGTGCGGAGGCCGCGCGCCCCGGTGCGTCGCTCGATCGCCGCTTCCGCCGCCGCCTCAAGAGCCTCGTCGGTGAAGACGAGCTCCACGTTATCGAGCGCGAAAAGCTTCTGGAACTGCTTGACGACCGCGTTCTTCGGCTCGGTGAGGATGTGGATCAAATCCTCGCGCGTCAACTCATTGAGCGCGACGTTGATCGGCATCCGCCCGATGAACTCCGGGATGAGGCCGAACTTTAGCAGATCGTCGTGGTCGACGTGGTGGAAGAGATTGGTGGTCGGCACCGCGCCGATCGCCTCTTCGGCGGCGCTGCTGAAGCCGAGGCGCGACTTCTTGCCGATCCGCTTCTCGATGATCTTGTCCAGGCCCTCGAACGCGCCGCCGACGATGAAGAGGATGTTGCGCGTATCGATCTGGATGTACTCTTGATGGGGATGCTTGCGCCCGCTCTGCGGCGGCACGTTGGCGACGGTCCCTTCGATGATCTTCAGGAGTGCCTGCTGCACCCCCTCGCCGGAGACATCGCGCGTGATCGAGGGGTTGTCGCTCTTGCGGGCGATCTTGTCGATCTCATCGATGAAGATGATGCCGGTTTCGGCGCGGGCCACATCGCCGGCGGCCTGGATCAGCCGCAACAGGATGTTCTCCACGTCTTCGCCGACATACCCGGCCTCGGTCAGCGCGGTGGCGTCGGCGATGGAGAAGGGGACATCGATCAGCTTGGCGAGGGTCTGCGCCAGATACGTCTTGCCGCAGCCGGTCGGGCCGAGCATCAGGACGTTGCTCTTCTGCAACTCGATGCCGTCTTCTTCGATCTCGGCGCTGATCCGCTTGTAATGGTTGTAGACGGCGACCGAGAGGAACTTCTTCGCCTGATCCTGGCCGACCACATACTGATTCAGTTGCTCGTAGAGCTTCTTCGGGGTCGGGATCCGGGTGAAGGAGCGCTCCGGTCGCGGGGCGGGTGTCTCTTCTTCGTCGATGATCTCACGGCACAGCTCAACGCACTCGTCGCAGATATAGACCGAGCCGGGGCCAGCGATCAGACGCCGAACCTCTTCCTGGCCTTTCCCACAGAACGAGCAGCGATACTGCACCCGCGCGCCTCGCGTTCCCCCCGACATGCTCCCCTCCCGAATTGCTCAACAATCGCTGTCTATCATAAAGCCGGGCGACCCGCGCGGGTCGCCCGGCCTGCTAGTGTGGTTAGCGGCCCGCTGTCGTCGTCAGTTGCAGCGGCTGCACCACCTCATCGATGATGCCATACTCCTTGGCCTCTTCCGACGTCATGTAGTAGTCGCGCTCGGTGTCCTTGCGGATCCGCTCCAGCGTCTGGCCGGTGTGGGTGGCGTTGATCTCCAGCAGCGTGTTGACGATTCGCAGCGTCTCGCGCGCCTGGATCTCGACATCGGGGATCGCGCCCCGGAAACCGGTGGAGCCCTGGTGGATCAGGACGCGGGAGTGCGGCAGCGCGAAACGCTTGCCCTTTGTCCCGGCCATCAGGATCACCGAGGCCATCGACGCGGCCATGCCGACGCAGAAGGTGGCGATCTCACACTTAATGTACTGCATCGTATCGTAGATCGCGAGGCCGGAGTAGACCTCACCACCGGGGCTGTTGATGTAGATCGAGATCTCCTTGGTCGGGTCTTCGCCCGCCAGGAAGATTAGCTGCGCCACGATCACGTTCGCGACCTGATCGTCGATCGGCGTGCCGAGGAAGATGATGCGGTCGCGCAGCAGGCGCGAATATACGTCGTAGGTGCGCTCGCCCCGGCTGGTCGTCTCGGTGACATACGGGATCACCCCTTGCGTTTTCGGCAGGTACAGATCCGACATGACGCAGTCCTTTCTTTGCCTTGCGGTTCGTCGCTAACGACACGCTTCGGGCGTAAAGTGTGTCGCCCTCGATCATAACACCGGCGCGGCGCAAAGGCATGCCGCGCCGGTGGGAAAATTAATCTTGCTCCGGCCCCTTTTGGGTCGTCTCGTCCGCGTCGTCGGCATCCGGCACGACGGTTTCCGTCGCCGCCACCGTCTCGGCCTCGCCGATCGGCACTTCCTCGTCCGCCGGGAGCACACCCGCCGTCTCGGTTACGCCTACAGTCTCCGGCGCGGTCGCCTCGGCCTCCGGCTCCTCCGGCGGGTCGCTCGGGCCACGACCCTCGGTGGCGATGTCGATCACGCGGTCGAGGAGCTTACGCTCGAAGACCTCGTTCTCGACCAGATTGCGGACGTAATTGCTGGAGTAGAACTGACGCATCTGCTCCGGGTTGCCGGTCGTCCCGGCCATCCGGTCGATCTCCGCGTCGATGTCCTGGGGGCCGACCGACACGCCCTCGCGCGTGGCGATCTCGCGCAGCACGAGCGAGTTGCGGAGCCGCCGCGCGGCCTCCGGGCGCATCTCCTCGCGGATCTGTTCCAGGGTCTTGTCTTCCAGGCGAAGATGATCCTCAAGCGTCTGGTTATGGTCCTGACCCAGGTGGTTGCGTAGATTCTCCACGTCGCTATCGACCTGCTTGTCGATCATCACGGAGGGGAGTTCGAGGGTCGCGATCACGCTGACTGCGGTGATCGCCTCGTTGCCGACCTCCGTGCGCGCCTTCTGGCGCTCGCCGCGCAGGAGATCCTTGCGGATATCCTCGCGCAGCGCGTCCGGGTTCGCGGCGCTGTCATTGCTGACCTTCAGGGCGAAGTCGTCATCGAGCGGCAGGAGTTCCTGCTCCTCGATCTTCTTCACGTCCAGGGTGTAGGACATCGTCTTGCCGCGCATCCCGGCCTCGACACCCTCGTTATCCTCCGCGAAGGTGATCTCGGCGGACCTGGTGTCACCGATGTTCGCGCCGAGGAGCGCCGCGTGCAGTTCCTCGAAGAGGTTATCCTTGCCGAGGATGTAGATGCTATCGGTCAGCGGCTCGCGGTAGACTTCCTCGCTGCCGGTCTCGCGCACGGTCACATCGACGGTGACGCGGTCGCCATCCCGCGCCGGGCGCGGCTCGGTCGGCTCCGCCCAGGGGCTCTGCCCCTCGCGCAGGCGGGCCAGCGTCTCCTCGACCTGCTCATCGGTCACGGCGACAGGGCGGGGCTCCGCGCGCACCGCGAGGTAATCGCCCAGATCGATCGTCGGGTAGACCTGCACCGTCACCTTGAAGGCGAGCGGCTCAACCTGATAAATCTCGACGTCCGGCTCGCTCACCGGCGTGATCTGCTCCTTCTCGAGCGCCTGCTGATAGAGCGGATCGAGGAGGTCGCGGTCGGCCTGCTCGACCAGCATGTCGCGCCCGAGCATCTGCTCGATGACGCGGCGCGGTGCCTTACCGGGGCGGAAGCCTGGCAGGCGTACCTGCGTCACGACCTTCCGGTACGCGCGGTCGAGCGCCTTGGCGAATTCCTGATCGTCTGTGGTGATATCGAGCAGAATCTGGCTCTCCGGGAGACGTTCAACGGCGACGTTCACGAACCCTTCACCTCATCCCCTGCGCCCACGATGGGGTTCGCAGTGTCACACTGATCCAAATCGGCGCTTCGCAGGCAGTGCCACGCGGTGTACGCCGACCGGAAGCCGAACAAACGCAGCGCTCATTTCAGTATAGCACAGCCCCATATACGCCCCGACCGGCGGGCGGATATCGAACTGGCGCACATCGCGTGCGCGATCTACGACGCTGGTGTCGTCGTACGCCACTGGGCCGCGACTATTTCTCAGCATACGCCGCGAACGTTCGCCGCGTCAAGCCGCTGCGGCGCGCGGATGGTCCGAATTGCACCAGCGCGGGCGTGTCAACCCTCATTCACCGCTTGGAGCGCCGCCACGATTCGCTCCTCGGTGCTGGCATTCCCGCCGCGCGGCAGGCGCGCGACGGCCACGTTCGCCTCGGCGGTGGTGTAGCCGAGCGCCTGGAGTGCCTCGATCACTTCGTTATCGCCCCCCGCCATGCTCGTCCCGCCCGCGCCCGTGCCGATATCGGCCAGCTTGCCGCGCAGATCGAGGATGATCCGGGCGGCGGTCTTCTTGCCGATCCCCGGCAGGCGACTGAGGAAGGCGACATCTTCGGCGCTGATCGCGTTCAGCAACGGCTCCGGGCGGGTCGCCCCCAGGATGTTGGCGGCCACCCGCGGCCCGATGCCGGTAACGCCGAGCATCAGATGGAAGAGGGCCAACTCCTCGGTCGTGCCGAAGCCATAGAGGGCCAGTTGATCCTCGCGGACATAGAGATAGGTGTGCAGGCGGATCTCCGCACCCGGCTCCCCCGCATCGGCGATCGTCGTTCCGGAGGTGTGGATTTGCAGGACGAGCGCCCCGATATCGACGAGCAAGCTGTCGCCCATCCGCCCGACTAGTCGCCCCGTGACTGCCGCGATCATCGTCCCCCTACCCTGCCCATCGGTCGGGCGCGTCCCGCTGTTAGCGCGGCGTCTCGGTGCCGCGCACGTTGCCGTAGTAGCGCGACGCCACCGGGCCGGACTGCCCCTGATACTTCGACCCGAGCGACGGGTGCCCGTAGGGGCGCTCGGCGGGCGCATCCATCCGCATGAACGAGAGTTGCCCGATCTTCATCCCCGCCCAGAGCTTGATCGGCAGCGGGGCGACGTTGCTCAGTTCGAGGGTGATCTGCCCGTCGGTCCACCCGGCATCGACGAAGCCCGCCGTGGCGTGGATCAGCAGCCCCAGCCGCCCCAATGAGGATTTCCCCTCGACTCTGGCGACGATGTCATTCGGCAGGGTCAGCCGCTCCAATGTCGTCCCCAGCACGAACTCGCCGGGGTGGAGGATGAACGGCTGCCCTTCCGGCACCGTCACCGGCTCCATCAGCGCGTCGTTCCGCTCGCGCGGGTCGATGCTCTCGCTGGTGTGGCGGCGGAAGGCGAGGAAGGTGCCGCCGAGGCGGATGTCGACCGAGGCGGGCTGGACCTGGGCCTCATCGAGCGGCTGGATGACCAGCTTCCCTTCGCCGAGCAGGCGGCGTATCGTTCCATCCGACAGGATCACCCTACCACCTCCACATAACGCGCATGCTCCCTGGTCCGCATAGTGTAGCAGCGGAAGCGTACGTACACAAGCACCCTACGTGGCAGCGGGCGGGCGATCCCGACCGAGGATCGCATACGGCTGCGCGTTGTCCGGGAAGTGGTATTCGGCGCACACCTCCCGCCAGCCACGCCGCAGGTAGAGCCGCCGGGCGGCGGTGTCGCCCTGCCGCGTGGTGAGGATGGCCGTCCGATTCGTGACATCCGTCAGCAGTGTGTCGTGCAGCCGCCCACCGAGTCCCCGGCCTTGCGCCTCCGGCAGCACGCCGAACTCCACCAACTCGAAGGAATCCGCGAGCCAGCGGGCGACGAGGTCGGGGGACAGGGTCGCACACAGGAGATCGTGGAACCATTGCCCCGGCTCGCCGCTGTAGCCATAGATGAAGCCGAGGAGTCGTCCGCTGTCCGGCGCGGTCGCGGCGAAGAAGCGGAAATCGCGGCGCGTGGCGTGGCGACCCAGCGCGGTGGTGAAGCGTGCCGCCTCGGTCGCGGACATGGCGAACGCGGCGGCGAAGACCGCGCGGATCGCCGCCTCGGCGGCCCCGATCTCCTCCGACGACCAGCGTACGATCGTTCCCATCAACGCTCCAATCGTTCCAGGTCCGTGCGCTCGATCCGCATCAGCAGGCAGGGCTCGGCGGGCGGGGCCGGATCGAGTCGGCGTAGCGGGCGGAACCCCGCGCGGGTGTAGGCCCGCATCGCGATGAGATTGTCCGGGTGGGGATCGATGAAGCACCGGGTCGTATCCGACGCGGCGAAGATCACCGTGTCGAGGAAGGCGCGCACGCTCGCCGCGCCCAGCCCCCGCAAGGCGCTGGTATCCTCGCCGATCAGCACATCCAGCGCCGCCGCGCCCCGACTGTCGCCGACGAGCGCGGCGTACTCGGGATCATCGGCGATCATGTAGGACTGAATGTACCCGATCGGGGCGGTTTGATGGAGGATCAGATAGGGATGGATCGCCGACGCCGCGAGGGTACGCGGCGCATACTGCTCCGCGACCTCGGCGAACGACGGCGCCTCACCGCCATACCAGCGATAGACGCGCGGGTTATTCAGCCAGCGATGGAGCAGCGGCAGATCGTCGGTCGCGAGCGGTCGGAAGGTGATCGACGGTGGGGGCTGCGTTCGTTCTGCCATTGATGTGCTCCCGCAGGGATGTGGTCATCGGCAACGCGCGTCAGACCGCCCGGATCGCCGCGTCGGTCCCCGGATCAAAGAACGCCTCGATGACATGGAGCGTCGTGGCTAGCCTCCCAAGACCTTGAGTTCCGCCTCGGTCCGTGCCAGGTCGATCTGTGCCTGATCCCCGGCCTCACGAAGCGTGGTGCGTGCTTGAATCACTTGCCGAGCGATAAATCCCAGCTTCACCGCCCCCTGTGACAATGTGCGCTCGTATTGGAGCCGCACCGTGGCGATCTCTCGCTCGATTTTTTGGAGGTCAGTCGGATCGATCACCTGCTGGTCGTTGAAGACGAAGCGTGACTCGACCGCCGCTCGCCATGCCAGGAGATTCGCGGTCAGAGTGGGGCCGAAGCCAGGGACGCTGAGCAGCGCCGCTTGGGTGACATCCACCGCCGTCTCTATGTTGAATGACTGCAATGTCGCTTTTCGTCCCTGTCTAATAATGGGAATGTATGCCGAGGCGATCTGATGCCGTTGTAAGAAGAGGGTGAGTTGACGTTGCCGCGCGACGACGTGAATGCCTGAATCTTCTGCTGTCGTATCGCCGATAGAGCTTGGTACGCCTTCTTCTCCTGTTCGAGGACGGCGCGTAGTTGGGTAAACTGAATGTTCCCGGTTTCTAATCCCCAGCTCCGCCGCAATGTGTTCAGCCGCGATGTTGCGAGCGTTTTCTTGCTCTTCGCCCCCGTCAGGATAGCGTTGTTCTGCCGTCCACGATAGGCGAAGAAACTCAAACCGAAGCAGCCCAGAGCGGTCAGTCCCAGTATCCAGGATGCGGCGACCGCTGCCGCCGCGATCGGGAGGGCGAGGAGGGCGCTGAATGTCCCGACGATGATGGCGACATACTGCACCTTTTGCAGGCGGCGTAGCTCCGCGCCGTGCTCGCGCGCTTCCGCCGAGGGTGCGGTCGGTAGGTTGCTGGGCAAAGGCAAGATGGGCGCTGTCCCCGGATCGGCGACCGCAACGATCGCCGCCCAGACCTGCTCCAGATCGAACGTCGAGCGCGCCGTCGCGCCAGCGGGTGCCAGGAGGGCGATGTTGAACAGGGTGATGCCGACCGCCGATTCGATGGCGCACCAGGGACAGGCGGGTAAGCCCCGCGCATAGTGGTGTCCCGAGTTCCGCCCGCAGACGGTGAGCTGTTGCGCGGCCAGACCCAGCGCATCAACCCATTCGCGGGCACTCGGACGGTTCGCGCGCTCGTAGCCTTCGCGCGAGAACGCGCGCTCGAAGAGCGTGGCGATGGCCGGGGTGCTGGTCTCGATCGATGGCGTGGCCGGTGGCTGGCGCATCTGCCGCCCGATCGCTCCCGGCCCGTAGGCGAAACGGAATGCTTCGATGGCCTTTTCCAGCGCCGGTTCCCCCTGCCCGAGGAATGTGCCAGCGAACGGATGCCGCCCGATGAAGAGGAGCTGGAAGATCAGCACCGCCAGACCGAAGGCGTCGTGGTTCGGCGTCCGCACGATGCTTCCCAAGGGTTTCCCTTGCAGTTCCGGCGGGGTATGGGTCGGCATGCCCACGGTGCAGAGGAGTTGCCGCCCGCCGAAGAAAATCTGAAAGCTGTCACAGTCGACGAGTTTGACCGTGCCGTCCTTTGCGACCATAACGCTGCCATGATTGACATCGCCGATGACATGCCCCTGCTCGTGGATGCGGGCGAAGGCGCGGGCGAGGTTCGCCGCGATGTGGAGGAGGAAAGGGAGGGTCGCGTCCGGGAACTCGCGCAGCCGCGTCTTCGGGCCGTAGAGGACGTGGACCTCGCGATGCGCGACCACGGCGGGCATCAGGATGCCGCGTATCGGGCCATTCGGGACGTGGTGCAACGTCGCGGTCGGCCAGGCGGCGACGGCGCGCAGTTGCGCGGAGGAGAGTTGCGCCATCGCGTGCAGCTTCGCCGTTTTCTCGGCGGAGATGGTGGCGTGGTAAATCTTGGCGACGGTGTGGGGATGCCCGCTAACCGGAAAGATCTCCCCCTCGCCGCCGCGCGCGAGCGACGGGCCTAACCTGATCGCGGTGCCGTGCATATCGAGCAGGGGGAGCTTGTGATGGAGCGAGCTAGTTTGCGTCATCGTCGTGATCTTCCGGCTGTTCCGCCGCCACTGCGGCGGTTGCCGCTGGTTGTTCCTTTGGCGCGTCCTCCGCTACCGGCTGTTCCTCTGTGGGTTGCGCGATGTGCTCCGCCGCCGGAACTGCGGCGGCGCGGCGTGTCGCGAGCACCAGGGTCTTATCGTCGTCGGTGCGGCTGTTCACGGTCGGCGAGTCGAGGAAGCGCGCCAGCGCCGCCGAGAGCTCGGGCAGGTAGCCGGACTGCTGCGCCCGGAGGGGCGGGAAGATCGGGCGAAAGAACGGATTGTGGACCGATTCGCTGGCGAAGTGCAACGCGAGCCGCTGCAAACCATCGGTGAACAGGGCGATCTCGGAATAGCGCCGTATCTCGATCTCGTGTTCGAGGTGGTCCGCCGCGCGCGGATCGGTGATGAACATCGTCACGTTCTCGTACTCGCCCCGTTGCGGCCAGAATATCCACCCGTACTCATCCGGCTCGTCGGGGGCGGCGACGACGATCGCGCCATCCCCGATCTGGAAGAACGCGCCGCACTCCTCCCCGACGATCGCCGCCAGCAGCGTGCAGGCGAACTCGCGTGGGGCACAGCCCTGCGCTTCGGCGCGTTCGGCGATCGCATGCTGGAAATGGATCAGCCAGGCGGCGACAAACTCCCGGCTGATATCCGCGATCGCCCCGCCGGTGTCGAACAACGTCGCGATCTCGTCGCTCAGGAGCGTGCAGGCGAGTTGCGCCCCCTCGGCGCTGTGACTCGCCGAGCCCGCGCCATCGGCGATCAGCGCGACGAGCACCGGCTCGCCCGCCTGCGTGTGGAGCACCCGACAGTCGCTGGCATCCTGGCAAGGCAACGCACCGCGCGTATGGCTCGTGCCGACGACCGAGATGAAGGCGTAGCGCCACGCGGTCGCGGTCATTCGGCGACGGCCCAGCCGCGCGGCCCGGTCGGGTCTTGCAGCGGCACCGGCTCGCCGGGGCTGGAGCGCGAGACGGAGCCGAGGGAGTTCGAGAGCCAGGAGAAGAGGTCGCGGAAGCGCAGCCCGCTCAGCTTCAGCGGCTCGCGCGTGGCGATCTCCGCCAGGGTCTTCATGTTGGCCCCTTCGACGCCGACCGCGAAGAACATGAAGGCTTTCGACTCCTCGCCCGCGCGCACCTGCGCCGCCGCCTTCTCCCAGCGGTCGGTCGGTGCGCCATCGGTGATCAGGAAGATCCAGGGGCGATAATAGGAGATACCCCCTTGCCGGTACTGTTCCTTGCGCGCGCGGATCATCTCCAAGCCCTGCTCGATCGCCCGCCCCATCGGCGTGTCCCCGGTCGTGGACAGGCTCGGCGGCTGGAAGACATCGGCGGTTTGGAACTCGGTGATCGTCTGGACCGGGCCGAAGGTGACGACCGCGACCTCCACGCGCTTGGCGGCCATGCTATCCGCGACGAGTTCGTCCTTGAAGGTGATGAGGCCGTTGTTCAACTCCCGGATCGGCCGCCCGCTCATCGAGCCCGAGGTATCGAGGAGCAGGAGACAGGGGCAGCGCGGCTCGGGGTTTTCCGCGAACTCCGCGAGGGAAAACGGCACCTGATCGAAGTACTCCGACACGAACTCCTCCTTCGCCTCGTCACACGCGATAGTTGCGGCCCACGACGGCCTACTTGACGTTACAATGGTCATATTCTGGCGTGCTCAGGATAGCAGAAGCGCGTCGCAGGCGTATCGCTACGCCTGTGGCGCGGTGCTTTCATACTTCGAGCGCGCGTCACCGCGTCAGCGTCACCTTGCTCAGCCCGCGCGGTCGGTCGGGGTCGTAGCCGCGCAGACGCGCCAGGGAGAGGGCGAGCAGCTGCCCCGGCACGATCGCCGGGAGGGGGCTGAGCCATTCCGGGATCCCGGCGGGGAGGCGCAGCGGCGTGTCGGCCAGCGCCAGGATCTCGTCGCGGTCGCTGACGATCAGCAGGTCCGCGCCGCGCTCGCGCAAGATCCCGGCGAAGGCGAGCATGTCGGCGAAGGTCGCGCCGGATGGGGCGATCAGGAGGGCCGGGTAGCCGGGCTCGATGATCGCCACCGGGCCGTGGATGAAATCGGGCGGCGAATAGGGCTCCGCCAGCAGGTAGCAGGTTTCTTTCAGCTTCAGCGCCGCCTCGAACGCCGTGCCATAGCAGTAGCCGCGCCCGCCGGTGACGAGCTGCCCGATATCGCGGTAGCGCTCAGCCCCCCGCGCGATCGCCGCGTCGAGCCTGGTCGTCGCCGCGATCGTCGGGGCGATCGCCGCCAACTCCTCCCAGCGTCGCGCCGGATCGCCCGCGCTGAGGGCGGTGGCGAGCATGGCGAGAGCCATCAACTGTGCCATGTACGTCTTCGTCGCCGCCACGCTGCGCTCGATCCCGGCGTGGATCGGCAGCACGAACTCCGCCGCCCCGGCGAGCGGCGAGTCGGGATCGTTGGTGATCGCCAGGGTCGGTGCGCCTTGCCGCCGCGCCTCGGTCAGCACCGCCACGATATCCGGCGATGCGCCCGACTGCGAGATGCCGATCGTCAGCGCGCGGCGGAGATCGGGCGGCGTCTCGTAGAGGGTGAAGAGGGCGGGGGTCGCCAGCGCCACCGCGCGCCCGGTCAGCGCGCCGAAGAGGTATTGGGCGTAGCGCGCCGCGTTGTCCGAGGTGCCGCGCGCCGCGATCGACACGAACGCGATCTCTTCCCACCGCGCGCGCAGCGCCGCCGCGATCTCCTGCACATGGTCGCGCTCGGCGCGCAGTAACCCGGCCACGATCGCGGGTTGTTCGGCGATCTCGCTCGCCATCAGTTCACCGGCCACGATCCCTCCTTCGCCGCTAGCCATCGGGCCGCGCCGCGCCTCACGCCGCGACGATCTTCTGCGCGCACCGCCAATAGCTGCGCCAGGGCCGGAAGCCGAGGCGTCCGTAGAACGGGAGCAACGCCGTATCGACCCAGTCGATCGTACAGTCGGTGTAACCGCGCGCGCGCAAGTGTGTCACCGCCGTCGCGACGAGCGCCAGACCCAGGCCCAGGCCGCGCGCCGTCGGATCGAGGCCGAGCGGCCCGATCGCCCCGGCCCGCGCGCCGAGCGTCGGGAACCAGTGCAAGCCCGGCCCCAGGAAGGGACCGTCGGTGCGCCAGAGCATCAGGAAGCCCGCGACCACCCCCGCAGGATTCCACAGGGCCAGCAGATCGCCCGACTCGCCGCCGCGCGCCAGGGTGTCGGCGGTCGCCGCGCGCCAGCGACCGGGGAAGGCGCGGCCCAGGAAGGGGAGGAGCGCCCCGACCTCCCCCGCCTCGGTCGGCGCGATCCGCCAGCCGCCCGTCATCAGCGCCGGGGGCAGGGACGGAGGGTTCCAGTCGGCCAGCGAGCGATGGAGATCGTGGACCTCGCGCGTCGCCTGGTAGCCGTGCCGCGCCCAGAAGCGGGCGCCGCGCGGATCATCTTGCGGCGGGCCGGGGAGGAGATGGCCGACGCTCGCGCCGAGATCGAGGTGGGTCGCTCCCTCGTCGCGCAGCCGCGTCTCCGCCGCCGCCAGGAGCCGCGTCCCGTAGCCGCGCCCGGCCTGCGCCGGATCGACGACGGTCGCCATGAGCCAGCCGACATCGCGCAGTGCGGCCATGTCGGGATTCGCGGCGCCCGCCCGGTAGCGCCGCGTTAGCGCGAAGCCGAGCGGCGCATCCCCCGCGCGCAGCACGAACCCGTCGCCCGCGCGCCAGTTGGGATCGCCGTCCACGTTCTGCCGCCAGAGGCGCTCGGTTAACGGGAAACGCCCGCCGAGCGCGCGATTCCAGAGCGCGATCAGGGCGGGCGCGTCCGCCGGGTCGCAGGGGCCGAGCGTCGGCTCAGGCGGTGGCGTCCGCATCGGATGCGCCTTCCGCGAGGAGGGTCAGCTCGTTGCTGTCATCGTCGAGGGTGTCGAGCTCGGTGTAGGCGATCCGGCGCTCGTCGTTCCCCTGGAGATCGAGCGCGAGCAGGCGGGCCTCGTCGTCCACGACGAAACCGGCGAGTTGCCCGACTTCCTCCCCGGTGGCGGACAGGACGCGCATCCCGGCGCGGAAGACGAGTTGCTCGTCATCGACGATCGCCCGCTCGACCTCCGTCGGGATCAGCAGGTTCGGGGTCAGGGCGATGCCAGGGATCGCCGAGAAGGTCGGGCGCTCGTCGGAGTCCGGGGCGTTGGCCGACGCCTGCCCCGATTCCGCATCCGCGATCTCGTCGTCGATTTCCTGCTGGGGCGCGACGAAGAAGTGCTGCTGCGCGTCCGGCAGCGCGACCACCTCCGCGTCGGTGAGGGTCAGCGCGAAGCGGTCGCCCGCGAAGTGCTCGACCTGCCCGACCATCACGAAGACCTCGCGCGGGGCGAGTTCGTCGGTCAGCAGATGGAACCCGGCGATCTGGCGCGAATCGCGCTCGACGACGACCCCGTTCAGTCGGCCCACCGCCGCGCCCTCACGGTTGGTCACCGTGGTCGCCAGATCGAATCGCCTGCTCGTTGCGCCGGTCATCCGTCCTCACTCCTTGTCGAGTAGCAGCAGATCGATCTCCGCTTCGAAATCGAACGCCTCGTCCGGTGTCGAGTCGCTCTCCGCCACCGTCTCGATCTCGCGGATGCGTAGCTCGGCACTATCGAGTAAATCGGTGCAGAAGGCCGCAAGTCCCATGCCGCGCTCGTAGCTGCCGACCGCCTCTGCCAGCGAGAGCCCGCCGGTCTCCATCCGACCGACGAGTTCCTCCAGCTGCGCCAGCGCTTCCTCGAATTGCAACTCCTGTCCGGGGACGAGATCGCCCTTGCTCATCGGTCTGCTCCATCGCTCCGGCTTGTGCCGCGTTTCGTTCGTTTGGGCGGGCTCGGCGCACTTGCGACCGTCACGACGACGCCGAAGGTGCCATCCGCGACGGTCACGCGCAGATCCCGACCGGGTTGCGCCGCCGCCGTGCTCGTCAGCGGGCGACCATCGTGATCCACTTCGATTAGGGCATAGCCGCGCGCGAGGGTGGCGCGCGGGTTCAGCGCCGCCAGTTCGCGCTCCAGCGCGCCGATCCGCTGGCGCTGTAAGGTCTGCTCGTGGCGCAATGCCTGCCCCGCGCCGCGCAGCAGCGTCGCCAGTCGCGCGCGCTGACCCGCGATGGCGTTGGTGGGGGAGACGCGCGCGAGGGTATGCCGGGCGCGCGTCACGTCGGCGCGGGCGTCGGCCAGCTGGTCCCCGAGCAGTGTACGCAGGCGTTCGCGCGCCGCCAGCACGTCGCCGAGCAATTCGCGGCTGTCGGGGACGCAGAGTTCCGCCGCCGCCGAAGGGGTCGGCGCGCGCAGATCGGCGACGAAATCGGCGATCGTGATGTCGACCTCGTGGCCGACGCCGCTGATCACCGGCACGCGGGCGGCGAAGATGGCGCGCGCCACGCGCTCGTCGTTGAAGGCCCAGAGGTCTTCCGCCGAGCCGCCGCCACGCCCGACGATCAGCACCTCCACGCGCGGGTCGGCGCAGAGGGCGCGAATCCCGGCGACGATGCTCTCCGGGGCGCCGTCCCCCTGCACGCGCGCGGGGGCGAGGACCAGTTCGGCGAGCGGGAAGCGCCGCCCGATCACCGTCTGGATGTCGTGCCAGACCGCCCCGGTGCCGGAGGTGACGACCCCGATCGTGCGCGGCATCCGGGGCAGCGGGCGCTTGCGTCCCGGATCGAACAATCCTTCGCGCTCCAGGCGGGCGCGCAACTCCTCGAAGGCGAGGCCGAGCGGGCCGACCCCGGCGGGTTGGACGAGATCGACGCGCAGCTGATATTCGCCGCGCGGCTCGTAGAGGGTGACGCGCCCGTGCGCCTGGATCGCGTCGCCATTGGCGGGGATGAAGGACGACCAGCGGGCGTCATGCTTGAAGAAGACGCAGCGTAACTGGCTCTCGCTGTCCTTCAGGGTGAAGTAGCAATGCCCCGCCGCCGAGCGGCTGAAGTTCGAGACCTCGCCCTGAATCCAGAGATCGGTCAGGATCGGGTCGCTCTCGAAGAGTTCGACCAGATACTCGGTCAGTTCGTTGACGGCGAGGACGTTCATCGGCTTCCCGCTTTCGGCGTGCGGATAGGGGCGCGGCGCGTGGTGTACAGACGGTACTAACTGTAGCGGCTGGGTAGGGGGGACGCAAGCGCCTGCCGGGCCTGCGCTAGTCCCGTTCGCCGCGCCCCTGCGCCCAGCGGGCCGTCTCGGCGCGCGTGGCCGTCAGGGTCACCCCGCGCGCGTCGAGCGCGCCGATCGCGTCGAAGGGGACGAGCAGGGGGGTGAGGCCGAAGATGGGGAGCGGCCCGCGCCGGACCTTGAAGCAGCCGAGTGTCGCATCGCCGCGCGCGAAGCGCTCCGGCACCGGGTAGACGCGCGTCACCATGCCGACGTAGCGCGCGGCGCTGTCGTGGACATTCATGCCGGGGCGTAGCAGTTCGCCGAAGGCCATCGTCGCGGCACCTCTCGTCGTTCGCGGGGGTGTTCGGGGTGCGGATCGCGTTATCTGGTGACGAGCGACGGAATGACCGCCGTGCGGCGCTCGTTAATGCAGTGGCTCCATTATACGACTATACGACGGGTGCCGGATGCCGAACTGGCACCCCGATCGGGTCGCGTTCGTAGATAGGCCGATCCCGCGCGACGACCGTCGTGGGGAACGGGCGATCAACTATACTTTCGGCATCCGGGCGGGGTGTATCGCGATCGGTCGGCGCAGGCCGACGATGAGGAAGGGCCGATGAGCGGCGGGACGACGCGCGGGCGGGCACATTTCGAGGAGTTGGTGGTCGAGGCGATCGACGGTCTGCCCGATGACATCCTGCGGCTGCTCGACAATGTCGAGATCGTGGTGGCCGATGCGCCGAGCGCCGCACAGCTCGACGAGGCCGGTGCGCTCGACGCGGGCGAACTCCTCCTCGGCCTCTACGAGGGGATCCCGCTGACCGATCGGACGAGCGGCTACGGGATGGTGCTGCCGGATAAGATCTCCCTCTTCCAGGGAGCATTGGAGTCGGTCTGCCCGGACGAGGAGACGCTGCGCCACGAGGTGCGCGTCACCGTGATCCACGAACTCGCCCATCACTTCGGGATCTCCGATCGCCGCCTGCGCGAGCTCGGATGGGCCTGATGCGCCAGGCTCCCGACCTGACCGCGCGACGGTGTACGGCGACGCCGTGCGACGTTGGCTAGGGTGGAGAGGAACTGGATGGACGAGCGGGAGCGTGCGGGGCTGGACTGGGCCTTGCACGACCTCGACGATCTGCGCGCACGCGGCACGATCGATGAGCGCACCTATGAGGCGTTGCGCGCCGACTACGACGTACGCCTGCGTCGGGTCGTCCCGGTCGCCGGTGGCACGCCGACGCAGGGAACCCTCCCGCTCGACCTGATGCGCGAGCCGGTACACCATCTGGCGAGCCCGCTCCCTGTCCCTTCGGCCTCGCCGATCGAGGCGCAGGTCGCCCCGTTGGCCGGGGCGGAGGCTGCGGCCCCGCCCCCCGCGCCCCGCCCCGCGCCCGGCGAACGCACCGGCCTCTGGATCAATCTGACCCTCTTCCTCGGTGCTTTCTTCGTCGTGATCGCCTCGCTGATCTTCGTCGGCGGGACATGGCAGTCGCTCGGGGCCGGGGCGAAGGCGCTCTTCATGGGCGTGCTGACGCTGGCCTTCATCGCGGGCGGGCTCGTCTGCCTGCGCCTGCCGCGTGTGCGCCCCGCCGGGCAGACCTTCCTGGCGATCGGCGCGCTCCTGTTGCCGCTCGATGGGGTAGGCGCGTATACGCTCCTCTTGCGCGGGCAGCTCTCCGGGGCGACGACCCTGGCCCTCGGCGCGACGATCTGTGCCCTCTTCTACGGCGCATTGGCGCTGAGCGGGGTTGGCTGGGTCTATGCGGGCGCGGGGATCGTCGCCCTGGTCGTCGCCTGGGGCGGCGCGCTCATCGCCAGCGGACTGCCCGACGAGTGGCTTGGCCCGGTGGCGCTCCTCCTCCCCCTGGTCTTGCTGATCGGCGCGCGCCTCGCGGCGCGAACGGCGCGCGGCCGGGCCACGCTGCGGGAGATCCCGGCCTGGTCGGCGCAGCTCCTCCTGCCCGTCGCCGCGTTGCCGCTCGTGCTGGCGCTGACGAACGCCGCCCCGCTCCCGCTGGTGGTGGCCCTCGCCCTGATCGTCCTCTTCTACGCCATCGCGGCGCTGACGCAACCCCGCCCGACCATCCGTGGCCTGCACGTCGGCGGGGCGAGCGTGGCCGGGGCGCTCCTGATCCTCGCGCTCGGCTGGGAGGGCGGGGTCGCGGCGCGCGACTATGCGGCGTTGCTGCTCGGCGGGGCCTGGCTGGCCCTGCTGGCGACGCTCGGGCTGCGCCGCGCGGGAGCCTCCTGGGCGGCGGGGGCGTTCGCCGCCGGGCTCGTCGGGTGGGCGCAACTCGGACTCCTGCTCCTGCCGTGGGGCTTCTTCGTCCCCGATGGTGCGGCGGGATTTTGGACGGCGATCTTCGGCGGGGCGTTCGCGTTCGTCGCGCTGCACCTCTGGGGTGTCCGCCGACCCTGGCTGATCCAGCCGCTGACGCTGGCCGGGGTGCTCTTCCTCTTCCATCTGCTGCGTATCGGCCCGTCGCCGGGGCCGTATGGCTACGCCTGGACCTACACCCTCGCCGTCCTCGCGCCAATCCTCTGCCTCGCGCCGCTCCGTCGTGGCGGGGCGCGGCATGCGTGGGACTGGCACCTGATCGCGGCGGGGCAGGCGCTGGCATTGGGGGCGGCGATCTGTGCCGCAGTGGCGGGTAACCGCTTCCAGACGGCGGCGATCCTCTGGCTCTTCGTCCTCGTCGGGGCGGCGATCGCGGCGAGCGAGCGGCAGCCGCGCTACCTGATCCTGCCGAACCTCTGGGTGGGGGCGGCGATCCTGGCCACCGTGGCACTGGCGGGCGCGGGGCAGCGCTGGACCCCCTCGTTCTACGCGGGGCTGGGCCTGGTGCTGGCGCTCGGGTTGCAGGGCTGGCGTGGGGTGCCGACCCTCCGGCGCGGCGACTGGTTCATGGCCCACCGCTGGTCGGCGGGGTTCTGGGCGGGGGCCGGGCCGCTCTGTGGCCTCTGGTTCCTGGCTGGTGGCCTGGGCGACTTCCTGGCGACCGGCGATCTGCACAGCCTGGTCCTCGATAGCGCCTACGGGCCGGTGGCGCTGGCGATGGGCCTCTGCGGCGCGGCGCTCGCCGCCGATGCCTTCATGACCCTGCGCCGCCCGACCGGGTACGGTGCCTCCGCCGTGATCATGCTGACGACCCTGATGGGGCTGGCGCGCGTCGATGCGGCGAACCCGCAAGCGTACGCGATCCCGCTGGGGCTCTACCTCCTCGCCCTCGCCACCTACGTCGCCTACGAGCGCGACCTGGGGCCGATTCGGATGCCCGCCGCCAATGCCCTCCTCGCGGCGGCGACGATCGTGATCCTCGGCACCACCTTCGTGCAGTCGCTGGTCCACCCCTGGCGGTACATCTTCTTCGGGCTCGCCGAGGGGTTGGTCCTCCTGGGGCTGACCGCGTTCCTGCGTCGGCGTTACGGCGTCGCCCTCAGCCTCCTCTTCGTCACGCTGACCGCCCTGCGCGCGGTCTTCGATGCGGCTCGCGCCCTCCCCAACTGGGCGATCATCGGCCTCCTCGGCCTCGTGCTGCTCGCGGTCGCCCTCATTATCCTCCTCGGTCGTAACCGTTTCGAGACCTGGGGGGATACCCTGTCCGCGCGCTGGTCTCGCCTTTCCTGACACGGTGACAAGAATCGCGGGAAACACGCGCATTACGGGCGTTCGTACTAGCCCTATGTGCTCATCGTGGATGGCGAAAAGAACGTAATTATGTTACAATAACAAGGATGGAAAGGGGTCAGGGTGGGGGTCATCGATGCGATCGCTGACGGCTTCTTCGCGGTCGCGAAGCGTCCGCTCGTCCTCTTTCCGATCGTCGCCCTCGATCTTCTCTATTGGGGCGGGGGGCGCCTGACGGTCGCGCCGCTCACCAACGGCCTGATCGCGCTGGCCCAGGGGGTCGGCGAACGGGCTCCTGCTGGTACTGACCTGAACGCGACGGTCGACTCGTTACGCACCATCGAGCAGGGGAGCGATCTATTGGGGTTGCTGGCGCTGGGGCAGAAGCCCTTGCTGCCGCGCCTCGATGCGGCGCAGATCGCGCGTCCGTGGGGGGCCGGTGTCCTCGATATGGGGAATGCGCCGCTGGCACTCCTGGTGGCGCTCGTGCTGCTGCTCGCGGGCCTGTTCTGGCTGGCGGTGGCCCTGACGGTCGTGGCCCCGCTGGCGCGGGACGAGCCGTTCGCCCCGCGCCAGATCCTGCGGCAGATCCCGCGTTGCTGGCTCGCGCTCCTGGGTTTCGGCGCGATCATCGTGGCGGCGGCGGCATTGCTCTTCCTGCCGCTGGTGATCCTAGCGGCGGCGATCGAGGCGTTGGGGTTGAGCGCCGCACCGCTCGCCTTTGTGGTCGTCGTGCCGTTCCTCCTCCTCTATGTCTGCCTCGCCCTCACGCCGGAGGCGATCGCGGTACGACAGGTCGGGCCACTCCGGGCGATCAAGCTGAGCGTGTTGGTGGTACGGCACAACTTCTGGCGCACGATCGGGTTGTTGGCGGCGATCTTTCTGGTCGATCGAGGTTTCCCACTAATCCTGGGGTTGCTGGCGCAGCAGACTGCGGGGGTGCCGCTGGCGATTGTCGGCAATGCGTTCATCAGTACCGCATTGCTGGCGGCGGGGATGTTCTTCTTCCGTGAGCGCCTCCTCGCGCTGGAAGAAGGAACCGCCGGTGAACAGCAGCGTTCGCAGGCGGGGCGACCTCAAGCATAGCGATATATCCGTCGGTGACGGCGCGCATTCTGGCGAGTGCGGAGCCGTGTAGAGCGATACGGGGGTAGTGCAGTGGCACAAGAAGTTCAGGAAGCGGTAGCGAAGGCCGAGCAGGCGATCAAGAAGGCGCAGAAGGCCGGGTCGTCCAACGGCTATGGAGCGGATGCGATCCAGGTGCTCGAAGGGCTGGAGGCGGTACGGAAGCGCCCCGGCATGTACATCGGCTCCACCGACGTTCGCGGTCTCCATCACCTCGTCTGGGAGGTTGCCGACAACAGCGTCGATGAGGCAATGGCCGGGCACTGTGACATGATCACGGTGATCATCCATAAGGATGGTTGGGTCACCAATATCGATAACGGGCGCGGTATCCCGGTTGATGAGCAAACCAAGATGAAGAAGTCGGCGTTGGAGGTCGTGATGACCGTCCTGCACGCCGGCGGCAAGTTCGGTGGCAGCGGCTATCAGGTCTCCGGTGGGCTGCACGGCGTCGGCGTCTCGGTCGTCAACGCGCTCTCGGAGCGCCTGATCGTGGAGGTCCGGCGCGACGGCGGTATCTACCAGCAAGAGTACAAGCGTGGCAAGCCGCTCGCCAAGGTGAAGCGGATCGGCGATATCGACCCGAACGATCCGTATCAGCACGGTACGAAGACGCGGTGGCTCGCCGACACCGAGATCTTCGGCGACGCGGAATATCTCTTCGAGACGGTGGCGCAGCGCTTCCGCGAGACCTGCTACCTGACGAAGGGGCTCCGCATCCGCCTGGTCGATGAGCGGAGCGAGCGCGAGATCGCCTTCTACTTCGAGGGTGGCATCGTCTCGTTCGTGCGGCACCTCAATCGCAACCGTATCGCCGTCCACCCGCGCCCCTTCTACGCGCAGCGCCAGATCAACACCTACAACGTCGAGGTGGCCCTGCAATACAACGACTCCTACGGCGAGTCGGTCTACTCGTTCGCCAACAATATCAACACGGTCGATGGCGGGACGCACGTCTCCGGCTTCCGCTCGGCGCTGACGCGCATCCTCAACGAGTATGCGCGCAAGACCAGCATGTTGAAGGAGAAGGATGCGAACCTCTCCGGCGAGGACGTGCGCGAAGGCTTGACGGCGATCATCTCCGTTAAGCTGCCGGAGGCGCAGTTCGAGGGGCAGACGAAGGGCAAGCTCGGCAACGCCGATATGGCCGGGGCGGTGCAGACCACCACCGCCGAGGCGCTGGCGGCCTTCCTGGAGGAGAACCCTTCGGCGGGCAAGCGGATCATCGACAAGTGCCTGACCGCCGCGCGGGCGCGCGAGGCGGCGCGCAACGCACGCGAGCTGGTGCAGCGCAAGGGGGTGTTGGACAACCTGACCCTCCCCGGTAAGCTGGCCGATTGCTCGGAGCGCGACCCGCAGCGGAGCGAAATCTACATCGTCGAGGGCGATAGCGCGGGTGGCTCGGCCAAGCAGGGCCGCGACCGGCGTTTTCAGGCGATCCTGCCGTTGCGCGGCAAGATCCTCAACGTGGAAAAGTCGCGGCTCGACAAGATGTTACAGAACGCCGAGATTCGCGCGCTGGTGACGGCGCTCGGCACCGGTATCGGCGAGTCGTTCGATATCAGCAAGCTCCGTTACCACCGCGTGATCATCATGACCGACGCGGACCAGGATGGCGGCCACATCCGTACCCTGCTGCTGACCTTCTTCTTCCGCCACCTGGAGCCGCTGATCCGCGATGGCTATCTCTACATCGCCCAGCCGCCCCTCTACCGCGTGCAGGTCGGCAAGGAGAAGCACTGGGTTTACGACGACAATGCCAAGGACGCGATGCTGAAGCAGATCGCGGACAAGGGTGGCAAGGAGCCGGAACTCCAGCGCTACAAGGGTCTCGGCGAGATGAACCCGAACCAGCTCTGGGAGACGACGATGGACCCGCAGGTGCGGACGATCCTCCAGGTGACCCTGGAAGACGCCGTCTCCGCCGACCAGACCTTCGATATGCTGATGGGCAACGCGGTCCCGCCGCGTTACCGTTTCATCCAGACCCATGCCAAGGATGTGGTTAATCTGGATGTGTAGGGGCGTAGTCAGTAGTCAGTAAATAGTAGGCAGAGAGGGGGCCGGTAGGGATACTGGCCCCCTCTCTGCCATCACCAGCCCCTCAGATGAATAAGCCCGAGGGGCTGGTACTGCTACCGACCCCTCTGAACTACTGCCTACCGCCTACTCGCTCAGCGACTGACCTTATCGAGGATCTCGCGTCCGAACTGTCCGAGGAGGACGGTGTACGGGGTCTGATTCTCGGGGTGACGCTCGAAGCGCGCGCGCTCGAAATACTGCACGGTGTATTCCTTGCCGTCCGGGAGCTTCTGGGTGAACTCCTCGGTCAGCGGGTAGCCGAACTGTGCCAGCCCGCCATTCGCTTGCCAGTAGGCGAAGAAGTCGGGGGCGACGTTGTGCTGCGTCTCCGCGAAGTGGACGAACCCTTCGCGCGGGCTGACGGCGGAAGTCGGGGCGCCATTGACCCCGGCGAGGATGCTGCGCCCGAATTGGCCGAGCAGTACATCCTGTGGCGGCGCATTCTCCGGGTGGTATTCCATGCGGACACGCTCGAAATACTGGACCAGATAGGTCTTGCCATTTTCGAGTTGCTGGCGGAACTCCGCGCTGAGCGGGTAGCCGTTGATCGCGAGGCCGCCACTCGCGCGCCAATGCGCGAGGAACTGCCCGCCGATGCACTGATTCGTGGCGGTGAAGCAGAGGCGATTGGCGTTAATATCGGTGTTGTAGGTGGCGGCGGCGAGTTGCAGCAGCACGCCGCCGCCGTTCGGATCGTCGGTGTAGGCGATGACGGCGAGGGTCGCGCCGACCGCCGTGTCGGGGCCGCAGCCGATCAGGCGGATCGGCGTGTTGAAGGTGCCGTCGGCACGGACGACCGTGCCGGGGAAGAGCGCCGGTTCGGACCCACCGGTGCTGCTCCCCATCGTGATCGGCAGTCCGGCGGTGAAGTTCACGCCGCGCACCGTCACGAGCGGATTCTGCATCGCGCAGGGGCCGCCGATCGGGTCGAGGGTGATCGTGGGGGTGATCTCCGGCGCGGTGAGGAGGAAGATGGCGTAGGCCACCAACGAGCCGGTCGCGGTGTCGCGCGCGATCAGGCGATATTGCTGCCCCGCCACCGCGTTGGGATCGGTGCAACCGGCCACGATGCGGCTTATGTCGGCGGTGACCGCGACGCCGCCGTCGGGGCCGACGGTCGCCTGAGCGAAGACGACCGCTCGATCGTCGGGGGTTCCTTCCAGTTGTGCGCTGAAGGTGAGTGATTGGCCCGGTGCGAACGCGGTGCCGAGCGCGGTGACTGTGGTGGTGCAGGGGCCGCGATAGGGGGTGAGATCGAGGCTGGGCGCGGCCAATGTGCTGCCGCCACCGGCGGGCGCGAGCAAGGCCAGGAGGATCGGCAGCACCAGGACCAGGCTCAACACAAATCGCCGGGTTCGCGCCACCATCGCACCACTCCACCTGCACTTCTACCGCGACGCACCTTTGTGTCGCGGGGGTGGGAAGAATAGCACAAAGGGGTGATGTAGGCACAGGGAGGGATGAAGTCTGTGATCCGTAGTAGACGAGGGAAGGACGATACAGTCGCGTGGGGATGGATCACCCTCGACTTCGGGTTCCTCTACGGACCACAGACCACGGATTTTCTAGCCGTGCGGATTGAATGGCTGGCCGTGCGGTTCCGGGGTGAGGTCGGGGCGGGCGGTGTCGAGGATGATCTCGAGCAGTTCGAGCGTGCTGCGCCCGGCGAACGCCTCGCGCGGCAACGAGCCGGACTGGGCGTGTCCCTTCGTGAATGCCTCCGAATGGACCCAATCCTCGAAGTGCTGGCGGCTCTCCCACTGCGTCAGGATGATGTATGGCTCGCCGGGACTGGTGGGGCGCAAGACCTGATTGCTGATGAAGCCAAGCATCCCATCGACCAGGTGTGCCCGATTGCGGAACGTCTCCTCGAATAGCGCGCCATATTCCGCATTGATCGGGATACGATTCATCGTGACGATCATCGACTTTCCTCCATTGCGCCCTGTCCTGCTGTGCGTGACTCACCCGAGCGCGATGATGCTTTCGGGCGAGTATCGGGCACAGTCCCGAACAATCTGTCGTCGTCTGTAACATCAAACGGTGGCCGTATGAGCCGAACTTTGCTTAAGCATCGCAACTCCGCTTCGTACGAGTAGAGCAAACTTTAATCGAGATGTTGCCGGAACCACTCGGCCATACATTGGCGCATCGTATCAGCTATCTCACCGGGTACGCGATGATCGATACCCGGATACTCGATGTACCGGAGTTGCTCCGGGTCCGCCATATAGTACGGCTCCAGTGCCTCGTGGAACCGTCCGGCGGCTTGCGGGGGGACTCGCTCATCGTGGCCCGCAGTCTGGGACAGCAGAGCGGTGGGGAAGAAGCGTTCCGGCGTGCGATGCGGGCTCTCGATCCAAGGCAACCGCCACTCGGGCGAACCCAAGATCGCCACCGCCGCCCTGACGCGTGGGTCGGCCACTACTGCCGCGTAGGTCACAAAGCCACCCATCGACCAACCGGCAATGCCGATACGCTTCGGGTCGGCTAGTCGGCGTGCGATGAGCTCGTCAAGGATCGCCGGTACTTCCTGAGCAGTTGCCCGCACTAGCGTGAGAAACTCGGCCTCCAGTTCCGGGCCAGGCGGGGGTTTGGCGATGCGCTGTGCAACGTCGGGTAGACGACGTGCGCCATGCCCCACGCTATCGAGCGCGACGGCCAGGAACTCTACATCGGTCAGCGCCTTGAGCGCCTCCCGCGCATCTTCCTTCGCTCCGCCGAACCCGTGGTAGTAGAGGATGGTGCCATGCGGCGCGCATTCTCCTCCTGGATGCTGATAGGTATGCTGATAGGCGAGCAACGCCGGTATCCCGGCGATGTGTAAGGAACTCGTCTCCACGCCCGATACTTCCTCGATGAGTACCTCTGCTATGACGCTAACATTGCAGGGCGGGGTTGGATGACAGTCCCAGCCCCGCCCGCCGCCCGGTACGGATCGGTACGGATCGCGATGATTTTGTGCTAATGCCCACCGCAGCCGCAGCCAGCGCCGCAACCGCCCTGTGCCTCGTCGGGCGTGTGCAGCACGAAGCCGCTGCCATGCAGGCCGTTGTCGACGAAGTCGATCGTCGCGCCACCGAGCAGCGAGGCGCTCCCCGCATCCACGATCAGGCGGATCCCCTCGCTGTCGAGCAGCGTGTCGCCCTCGCTGGCGTCATCGAGCCCCATGCCGTAACCGACGCTGCCGCAGCCGCACGCCGCCTGGACCCAGACGCGCAAGCCACCCTGCGGCCCCGTGTTTCCATCCAGCAAACCGCGCAGCTGCTCGCCCGCGTCCGGCGTGATCGTGATCGCCATCGGTCGCCATCCTCTCGCTATCGTTCGTCGCACCCACACCCCGGCGGGCGTGGCGGCGGGATGTCCCACCCCAATAATAGCGTATCGAGGGCCGGATCGAGCACACCCTCGCGCGAGTGCGGGGATAAATGAGGGTACAATCGCCGGGCTCGGTTGAGCGACAGTCCGTAGCAGGAGGTGATGGCCGATGACCGCCACGCAGCGCCCGTCCGATGTACCCGGCAAGTGGGAAGCAACGCTGACCCCCGCGATGATCGCGCAGTTGCGCCAGGTGGGTGCGCCCCGCTGGCTCGGCGCGGAAACGATCGCCTACATCCAGAACTACAACAAGCGCGCCGACATCGCCATCGCCGATGCGAATGGCGGGTTGCCGCTGATCATCACCGCCGACCGCGAGCCGATCCCGGCGACGACCGGCGGCTTCGGCAGCGGCTACACGGTCGCGCCGGACGGCGGCACCATCGTCTACACCTCCTCGGAGGATGGCAAGCTCTACACGATCGCCGCGACCGGCGGACGAGCGCGCCGCCTGGCCGAAGGGGAGGGCGGGCAGGTTTCGCCCCAGTTCTCCCCCGCCGGCGACCAGATCGCGTTCGTTGCGGAGCGCGCGGAGGCGACGGACATCGCGATCGTCGGGAGCGACGGCGAGGGCTGGCCCCGGCGGATCAGTCGGGGCGACGGGGTCACGCTCGATCCGCAATGGTCGCCGGACGGCACGCGCCTCGCCTACGTCGAGTTCGATCCGCGCGGCTATCCCTGGCACCACACGCGGATCATCGTCGCCGATCTGGCGAGTGGCGCGCTGACCACGATCGTCGATTGGGCCGGTGCCGCCACCCTCGCGCCGCGCTGGTCGCCCGACGGTCGGCACCTCGCCTTCATCTCCGATCGCTCCGGCTGGGCCAATCTCTGGCTGATCGCGGCGGATGGCGGTGAGGCGCGGCAACTGGTGGATGACCATTGGGAGCATGAGGAGCCGACCTGGGCACCGGATAGCGGCTCGCTCGTCTATACCC
>JAABUR0100000438.1_pt1 | contig 91391 bp, 71 predicted proteins | sample 5560091 | NCBI WGS metagenome assembly JAABUR01 (sample SAMN10711879, study PRJNA513375) | rock metagenome | isolation source: Antarctica rocks | place: Antarctica: Victoria Land, University Valley sud | reverse complement strand
CGCCCCCCCCCGCCCGCCGCCGGATCTGTCTGCGTCGGATCTGTCTGCGTCGGATCTGTCTGTGAAAGGTTTGCTACCAGCGGATCTCAGAGCAGCCCGGTCTCAGCCGAGCGGGCGACATTCCCCCAGTCTAGGAAAGCCGGCTGCGTGGTTGACTCCGACCTGGCCGAGGTGGTCGTTGAACCACAGTTTGCTCACTCCGGCAATGGGTCATGGAGCGCGGACCTGGAGCCGAACCGCCTGCGGCGCACCGGAGACCGGGCCGGCGATCACCAGGCCATATGTCCCGGGTTCCAGGATCGGTGTCTGCGTCTTCCCGCAGGCCGGCACCCGATCGGAAACCGGGTGCCCGGCCGCGTCGAACACTCTGACGGCGGCCCGGTTCGGGGCGGGGTGCGCCGGCTCGCCGTCCGGGCAACCGGAAACGAACTCGAGCCCGGCCACACCGGGACTGGAGATCGTCACCCGGTAGATCCGCTGCTCGCCGGGGCCGACGACCACATCGACCAGTTCCGGGAGGGGCAGCTCACTCTCGGTGGACCCGATCACCAGGGCCGGCCAGCGGGCTGCGATCTCGGTCGGCACCCGTCTGGTCGCCGATCGCACCATCGCCACATGCCCCGCGACGAATCCGTCGTCACCGGTCAGTCCCACGTCGAACTCGCAGGCGGCCAGGTCTTCGGCTCCGGCCAGTCCACCGGCGCGGCAGACTCGCTCGGCGAACGCCGTCGCGCCGGCCGGGACTTTCACCGAGCCTGCCGGGAGTCCGGTCGTCGGCTCGACCTCGGCGCTGAACAGTCCCTCGCCAGGTTGCACCAGCCAGTCCCTGGCCACGACGTCCGGCTCGGACGCCACGCCCAGCCGGTTCTGCAGGTCCACTGCCGGATCGAACCCGTTGACGCCGAACAGGCCGCTGACACCAGGAGCCGGGGGCGCGAAGATCACGACCGTCATTCCGAGGTCCGGGTTCGCCGACATCACCACCGAGGAGCCGTCCGCCCACACCATCGCGGCGTGTGCGGTGCCGGCATCGTCCGCCGTCCACAGCCCTACCGCCGGCCCCTCGTTGACGGACACCTGTTTGAACGGTCGCGGCGCCGGCAGCACGGTCCGGTTCAGGGTGGCGGCCCCCTGCGCACTGAACTCGAACACCGAGTTCTTGGCGCCGACTGCGACTGCCGTCACCACCGACACGTTCGGCTGGTGCGGCACCGGTTCCAGCCGCACCTGCACGGCTCGATTCGGGTCGCCGTACCTAGCGTGATACTGGCCGGTCAGCTCGGTGGTGTAGCGGCGGCCGGCCCCGGTCAGCACATGCGGATCACCGGTGATGCCACCAGCGAATCGCACCGGGCGGCTGGCGGCGTCGAGCAGCGCGGCCAGATCGACCCCGGTGCCGGCCACCGCCTCGCTCATCCCGGGTAGTGCACTACCGACAACCGCCCGTCCCCCGGGGTCCAATCGGCCCAACGGGCGGCCGTCGGGGTAGTACACCTGCCGATCGACACCGCCTTTCAGCACGGCGGTGTAGCCGGCGGCGTCCACCCCGACGCAGACGTCGGGCCCGGTACAGCCGACGGCGCTGCCGTCCGCCCCGAACCATTGGTAGGCCTGCCCCCTCAGCAGCGCATACTCACCGGGAACGACGCCCTGCCAACGAATTCCGCCGGCCACCCCGATCTGGACGCCGGGCGACACAGGGCGTTTGCCCAGCCAGCGCAGCCTGACCACCTCCGGTGCCGCGGAGCCGGTCGGCGCCGCCTGGGACGTCGGCTCCGTCGACGAACTGACCACGCTGTTGGGCGGCGATGCGGTGGGCGAGGGCCCACTCGGTTCGGGGGCGGGCGATGACACCGGCAAGCCGGACGTCGAGGGGGCCGGAAGTGGCGGCGTTACCGAGGTGCACGCCGTCAGCAGGATGACGCCGGCCACGGCGAGGCTCGCCCGGACCGGGCCGTTCGCCGGCCGTCCACGGCGCTTGCGGACCAGGTGCACATACGCATGGTTACCCGATCCGCCGCCGGTGGTCCACCATCGACGGAGATTGATCGGCGCACCGTCACTTCGCGTCCGCATAGCTGCCCACGACCAGCGGCCGGACCGGGGTCGACACCCGCGACCCCGGGAAGACCAGATCCCTGGCCAGCTCGGCGGCGTTCATGGCAAGCTCTGCCACCGAGTCGGCGCTGTCCGCCGGAGTGTGCACCACCAGTTCGTCGTGCTGGAAGAACACCATCTCGGTGCCGGGAACCGACCGCAGCTCCTTGCGCAGGGCAGAGAGCCAGACCGATGCCCAGTCGGCGGCCGATGCCTGGACCACGAAGTTGCGGGTGAACCGTCCCCAGGACCTCGAGTACTCCCGGGCCCGGCGTTCGGCGGCGGCGACGGACGTGGGATCCGAGCCGGCGGCGACCACCGCGTGCCAGGCGTCGCTCGGCCGCGGGCTGCGGCGTCCAAGGACCGACTGCACCACTGCACCGGCCTCGCCGCGCTTGGCGGCGCTCTCCAGGAAATCCATCGCCTCCGGATACCTGGACCTGAGGGTGGCCACCAGGCGTCCCGCCTCACCGGAGGTCTGCCCGTACATGGCGCCGAGCATCGCCAGCTTCGCCCTCCCGCGATCGCCGCCGAAACCGTCGGCCGCCAGGCCCTGGTACAGATCACCTCGGGCCGAGATCGCCTGCAGTGCCACATCACCGGACACCGCCGCCAAGACCCGCGGCTCCAGCTGGGCAGCGTCCGCCACCACCAGCCGATGTCCCGGCAACGCCCTGGCGGCGGCGCGGATCGCTCTCGGAATCTGCAGGCCGCCGCCGCCCCTGGTGGCCCAGCGTCCCGACACCACCCCGCCGGGCAGGAACTCCGAATGCAACCGGCCGTTCCGCACCCAGTCGGTGACCCAGTTCCAGCCGTTCGCGGTGTACAGCCGGGACAGCTCCTTGTACTCGAGCATCGGCTGCACCACTGGGTGGTCCAGGCCCCGCAACAGCCAGCTCCGGGTGCTGTCGATGTCGAAGCCCAGGCGGCGGAAGGCATTTCGCAGGTCCACCGTCGAATCCGGGTTGACCGGGAAGCCGAATGTCTGCGAGATGCGATCGGCCAGCGCGAGCAGCTTGGACGGCCGGCTCCCGGCGGCAGGGCGCGCCCCGAGTGCCGCGGTCAGCAAACGGTCGTGTTCTGCCACGTCCCAGGGCAGACCGAGGTGACCCATCTCGGCAGCGGCCAGCCCGGACGTCGATTCGGCCGCCACCAGCAACTTCAGCGGGTTGTCGGTGCCGATCCGCGACCACTGGTCCGGGAGCGCCGTACGCAGCGCTCGGACGGGGTCCACCGTCGGCGCATCGGTACCGCCGGCCTCGAACAGCACGGGCTGGCCGCCCACCTGCGTGCGATCCGGCTCCGCCTGCGGATCTTCCGGCACCGGAAGCCCCGACACCCGGGCGTGAACTGCCGCGGCCGACGACGGCTCGGAGAACTGCCGTCCCGGCCCAACAGGATGCGTTCGGTCGCCGTGACGTCGTGGCAGCGTTCCACCGTGACACCGGCCGCCAGAACGGCAGGATAGACCCGGGCCACCGAGTCCATCAGCCACCGGGGGTGGTCGCGTTCCAGGGCACGGAGTCCGGCCGCATCCACCACCTCTTCCCGTCCGGCCGACGACCCACCCGCATGCAGCGGGCAGGTGCGCCATCGGGTGGTGCCCGGCGGCGCTTCCGACGACAGCGGAACCAATGCCAGATACACCGGACCATTCTCGCCGACAGCGGCGGCTCCGATGCCCCGCGCGGATCGCTTGTCGGCTCCAGGCGCGGGCTGCGGTGGCTGAACCGGCGCAAGTCGCAGCACCCGACCAGCTCTGGCGGGTAGCGCGATCAGATGACCCGCTGCGGATGTCCATCACCGAACTCGACTTCGAGCTCTCACGTGCCGGCAACCGTTTCGACGCTCTCGACGGCGGCGGACTGCAGAGTGGCCAGCTTCGCCGCGCCTTTCGGCCCCTTGAAGTCGTCGACCAGCGCCGGAAGGTCGGCGAGCAGGTTCATTTTGTGGAGCAGGCCCTTGATGGTTTCGCCGGTGTCTTCCAGGGCGGAGAAGACGTGCTTGCGGGCGCCGCGGCCGTTCTCTTTCATGCCGGACGCGAACGATGCCGCCGAAACTCCTGCGGATACCCCGGACGACCGACGCCGGAGGGCGCTTCCGCGACGAGCTAGTGGTCGCGCGGGAGATCCTTCGGCGCTGTCGCCCAGGCCTCGTTCGCGGATCCGCCGAGAGTGAACGACACCGAGCCACCTCGGGTGAGGAACGATTCCGGGAGCCAGGCCCGGTTCGACTTCTTGCCGTCCACGCGGACGCCCTGGACGAACGTGTCGGTGTTGTTCGCGGAGATGTTCAGCGTGACTCCGTTCGATCGCTGGATCTGAACACGCGTGAAGACTGGGCTGCCGAGCAGCATCTCGGCCCGCCCCGGCGCCTGGGGATACATCCCGATGGCGGCGAAGACGTACCAGGCGCTCATCGTTCCGAGGTCGTCGTTGCCCGGGAGCCCTGAGGGGCCGGTGCCGTAGGCGTCGTCGACGATCTGACGAACCGTCGACTGCGTCTTCCACGGCTCGCCGAGGGCGTTGTAGAGCCAGGGAGTATGGATGTCCGGTTCGTTCGTCGGATCGTAGCGAACGGCGCTTCCACCGGTGACGGCCCACTGACCCGAATCGTCGTGGAAGAAGCTGTCCAGGCGGGTGGCCGCAGCGCTTCGGCCCCCCATGGCCGCGGCGAGGCGCGAGACGTTCTGGGGCACCATCCAGGTGTACTGAGCGCTCGAACCCTGCGCGAAGCCGTCCCCGGTCTCGGGCGACCAGCCGGTCTGCCAGCTTCCATCGGCTTTGCGAGCCTGTTGATAGCCGGTCTCGGGGTTGTAGGTGTTCAGCCAGTAGTCGCCGCGCGGGGCCAACTGCCTCGCGGTGGCGGATCGCCCGAGCCGGGTCGCCCACTGAGCGAGCGAGTTGTCTGCGACCGAGTCCTCCAGGGTCTCCGCGGCGCCGCCCCAGCAATGACAGATGTCGTTGGCTGCGTAGTGCAAGGCCTGGTAGGTGTTCAGGGTCGGACGCTGGCCGAGGCACTGACCGGGGCATCCGGCATCGCTCAGCGCGTCAGCGTTCTGCACCGTCGCCTGCTTGAGCAGGGAATCGAACGCCGCCGGGGCATCGAAGTCCGTCGCACCCATCGCGTACCAGGTGGCCAGAGTCGCTGCTGAGGGATCCCCTGTCATGACGTGAGTAGGAGCGGCCAGATGCAACCAGCGATCCCAGACTCCGTTGTTCTCTCGGGCGAATTCGAGCATCGACTGTGCCATGTCACTGGCGACATCGGGGCGAAGGATTCCGAGCAATTGGATCTGCGCCCGGTATTGGTCCCATCCGGAGAAGGTGCCGTAGACGGCCTTCTGCTTGGCATCCTTGCGGTGCACCTTCAGATCCGGCCCCAGGTAGCGCCCGTCGCGGTCGTTGATCGTCTGGGGCTGCATCAGGGAGTGGTAGACCGCCGTATAGAACTGCGTCGTGCGCTCCGGGGTACCGCCGGCGACGCGCACCCGCGAGAGCTCGCGATTCCAGGCGGAGGCTCCGGCTTTGGCGACCGAACCGACCGACGCCTTCCGGGGGATCTCCGCGTCGCGGTTGGCGACCGCGCCTGCCAGGCTCACGTACGACATCCCGATCCGCATGTGGACCTCGCTCGACTTCGCGGTATCGAAGCCCACCCAGCCGCCGGATCCGCGACCGGCCCGGTCCGCTCCGGTGAGGTAGCCCTCGCCACCCGAGGCGCTCGTTCCGCCGGGTATCACGGTCGAGTTCTCCCAGGTGCCGGTGCGGGCGAAGTCGCGGTCGAACGATGCACTGAAGTAGATCCGGTAGTACGACCGTCGGTCCGGGTTGGTGTCTCCGCCGCCGTTGCCCCGTCGGCCGCAGAAGCCACCGGTGAGCACCGACCCGCTCACCGTTCGCGTCGCGGCGTCGATGGAGGTCTGCGCCTGCTCGCTGCCGTTGATGGAGTTCGAGGTGCGGAAGAGGAGGTTCGCGGCCTTCCCCGCCGGGAACATGAAGTCGCTGATTCCCGCGCGGGTCGACACCGCCAGGTCGGTGCGCACGCCGTTGTCGAGCGCCACGGTGTATCGACCCGGGGTCGCTGACTCGTTCGCGTGCGAGTACCCCGCCGAATAGATCGCGTCGGTGGTGTCGGCCGTGGGCGAGGTCGTGACATCGCCGGCGATCGGCATGATCGGCACGTCCCCAGCAGCACCCGGTGCGCATCCCGCGCCGTTGAGATGCGTGAGGCTGAAGCCGCGGAGTCGATTCACGTCGTACGAGTACCCGTTCGCGACCGGGGTGTTCGTCTGGTCGCCTGACGTGCCGGTCGGGCTCCAGGCCATCATTCCGAACGGCAGCGTCGCTCCCGGCCAGGTGTTGCCGCCGTGAGACGTGCCCAGGAAGGGATCGACCTGGCCCACCAGATCGGTCGCGAACGGAGTCGCGGATCCTGCTGCGACGGATGGCGAGGCGACTGCGACCCCGCTCCCGGCTGCGAGGATGAAAGACAGCGCTGACGCGACGAGCGCGAACTGACGTGTACGAGACATTGGTGATCCTCCCGGACGCGCCGGTTTCCCCTGCGACGCATACACATTCACTGTAGAGCGCTGTCGGGGCACCGGACGTGAACAGGTCGGGGCACCGGACGTGAACAGGTCGTGAACCCCGTTCGGGAGGCGTCAGCCCGCAAACACCTCGGCCATCCGCCGCAGGGGCCAGCTGCGCCTCGGGCAGCCACGGCGCACCGGGAAACGCCCGAACCGCACGGTGATCAGGGCCCATCGCTACCTGGGCCTTCCGGGCCGGCATCCGCGACGACAGCGGCGGCGACGAGTTCAACTACTCGGGAATTCGATACCTGTCGCGATTCGGTCCACACGAGTGCTGGGCCATCTTCCAAGGGACCAGCATTAGAGAGATCAGCCGGGATAAAAGGGTATCGCCTGATGAGCGCCCACCAGCCGCGGCCCGGTTGAGTGAGCATCGGGTTCTCGGCGAGAACCCGGTGGCTGTTCGGTTGTATCCGGCCTCGGCCAAGGCGTCCTGCGTCTCGCGCCAGCTCAGGACGTTGGATCGGCCAGTCATTGCGGCGACCAGACGAAGGTCGGCCGGCCGGCCAGGGATGCGAGTGAGCAAGCGCAAGCGCGAGCGCTCCGGCATTGGTGAATCTGGTGGCTGGCGAGCAGAGCGACATCAGTGCCTGTTCACCATCAGTGCCTGTTCACCATCATCAGTGGCCAACCAGAATCGGTGGCCAACCAGATCAGTGCCGGCCAGAGTCGGCGCCGGACTCACATCAGTGCAGCGTCGCGACGGCGGTGCCGAATGCACGGAGCTCGACCGGATGGCGGAACTCGATGCCGAACCAGGACTTGTTGTAGGTGTCCAGGTAGATCTGCACCGCGGTCGGCACGGTGCTGCCGTCCATCAGCTCCGGGAAGGTGCCGTCCATCCGGACGGCCAGCACCGGCCGGTTCGGGTCACCGGCCGCAGACAGTCCGGACCGGTAGAGGGACGTGTGCGCCGCGACCGTCGACAGCGGCACCACGCTGTACTGGGCACGCGCTCGCGGACCGTTGCCGAAGCCGACCGAGCACTCGTTCACTGCGCCGCGCAGGGCGACCGGGTCGATGGCGCCGCGGTAGGCCAGCGGCCACGCCATCGTCTGGCCGCCGCAGTGTTGAAGGGCCTGGACGGCGCTGCGCCCGACGACGCTGTCCGAGGTGCCTGGGGCCAGATCGAAATGCGTGCTCACGTCCGACGAGCTCGGCTGGGGCTGCGGGGTGGTGCTGGGTGGCTGGGACCGGCTGGAGCTCGTGGAGGCGACGCCCGGCCCCGGTGCCACCAGCGACGCGGTCGATTTCTCGCCCGCGGCCGCGCCCGCTGACGGATCGAGGTTGACGATCGAATCGCGAACCGCGCTCGGCCCGGATGCCTGCTCGCCGTTCAACCTGAGGGCGGCCATCGTGATCGCTGAACTGACGACCAGCACGCAGGCCGCCATCAGGCCGCCGGCCAGCAGCCGATGGCGCTGCCGGCGGTTGTGCCTGGCCTTCAGGACCGCGGAGCGGATCGCCGGTAGATCGGGGACCAGCCGCTCGTCCTCGTGAAGCGCCCGGCTGACGTCCGCCTCGCGGCGATTCGACCGGTGGCCATCGTCATCGAACATCGCTGTCATCGCTCGCCCGCCAATGCCCCGGCGACAACGGCAGAGTTGCGCAGCCCGGCGAGCGCGCGGGAGATCAGCGTGCGCACGGCGCCGACACTGGCGCCGAGCTCGGTACCGATCGCTGAATCGTCGAGGCCCAGGTAGTACCGCAGCACCACCGCCGCCCGCTGCCGGGCGGGCAACTGCTGGAGCAGCCGATGGATCTCGTCGCGGTCGTCGACCCGGCTGACCGGGTCCGGACACGCGCCATCGAGTATCCCGGGATCGTCCGTCGGCTCGGTCCGGCGGCGCGCCGCCCGGCGCCGATCGGTCAGGAATGTGGTGACGACGATCCGTCGCACGTATGCCGTCGGGTACTCCATGTCGGCGATCCGTGACCAGCGCGCCGAGGCGAGCATCAGCGCATCGGTCAGTACATCGTGGGCGAGTTGCCGGTCGCCGGTGAGCACCGCCGCGAACCGGCCGAGGGCAGTCAGCTCGGCGGCCAGGAACTCTTCGAACTGCACGCGGCCCCGTCCCGTTCCGGAACCCTTCGGCGATGGGCACCTGCACCGATTACACCTGATCGAGGGCGTGGTTGCGAAGGTTACCGGCGAGTAATAACCTCTTCTTACTGGCCAGTAACTTATCCAGCGCCCAGGAGGCAGGCATGAGCCACTACCGTCCCAACGTCCGGGACCTCGAGTTCAACCTGTTCGAGGTGTTCGACGCGGGAAAGCGGCTGGGTACCGGCCCGTTCAGCGACATGGATCCGGACACGGCCAGGGGCGTGCTCGCCGAGTTGTCGGCGATGGCCACCGGCCCGATCGGCGCCTCCTTCGCCGACGCGGACCGCACTCCCCCGGTCTTCGACCCGCAGACCCACAGCGTGAGCATGCCCGCATCGTTCAAGGCCTCCTATGCCGCCATGATGGACGGCGAATGGTGGCGGATGGAGCTGCCGAAGGAGATCGGCGGCTTCGGCGCCTCGCCGTCCCTGCGATGGGCAGCGGCCGAGCTCATCCTGGGTGCCAACCCGGCGCTGTTCATGTACGCCGGCGGGCCGAACTTCGGCAACATCCTGTACCAGCTCGGAACCGGCGAGCAGAAGGCACTGGCCAGGTTCATGATCGACAAACGCTGGGGTTCGACCATGGTGCTCACCGAGCCGGACGCCGGGTCCGACGTCGGTGCCGGGCGCACCAAGGCGATCCAGCAGCCGGACGGCAGCTGGCACCTGGACGGCGTCAAGCGGTTCATCACCTCGGCCGAGCACGATATGGCGGACAACATCGTGCACCTGGTGCTGGCCCGTCCGGAGGGGGAGGGGATCGAGAACCGGCTCGGCACCAAGGGTCTGAGCCTGTTCGCCGTCCCCAAGTTCCATGTCGACCTGGCCACCGGCGAGCTGGGCGAGCGCAACGGCGCGTTCGTCACCGGCCTGGAACACAAGATGGGGCTGAAGGTTTCCACCACCTGTGAGTTGTCTTTCGGACAGAACGGCACTCCCGCGGTCGGGACCCTGGTGGGCAACGTGCACAACGGTATCGCCCAGATGTTCCATGTCATCGAGTACGCCAGGATGATGGTCGGGACCAAGGCGATCGCCACACTGTCGACCGGCTACCTGAACGCGTTGGAATACGCGAAGCAGCGGGTACAAGGCGCGGACCTGACTCGCAACACCGACAAGACCGCTCCACGGGTGACGATCATCCACCACCCCGATGTCAGACGGATGCTCATGCGGCAGAAGGCTTATGCCGAGGGTCTGCGTGCGGTCTACTTCTACGCCGCCGAGCAGCAGGAGCTGATCGAGGTGGGGGCAGCCGACGACGTCGACTCGGAGCAGACCCTGTTGGCCCGCAAGGTCAACGATCTACTGCTGCCGGTGGTCAAGGGTGTCGGGTCGGAGCGGGCCTACGAGAACCTGGCCCTGTCGCTGCAGACTCTGGGAGGCTCGGGCTACACCCAGGACTACCCCATCGAGCAGTACATCCGGGACGCCAAGATCGACACCCTCTACGAGGGCACCACCGCAATCCAGGCCCAGGATTTCTTCTTCCGCAAGATCGTCAAGGACGACGGCACGGCGCTGGCCGCCGTCTGCGGTGAGATCTCGAGCTTGGTACAGAAGGCCGGCCCACCTGCGGCCGACGGCCGACTGAAGAACGAGATCGCCCTGCTGGCAACGGCTCTGGGCGATGTCCAGGCGATGGTGGGTGTGCTCGTCGGGTACACGGTGGCCGCAGCGACCGAGCCGAGCAGCGTGTACAAGGTGGGCGAGCACGCCGTCTCGTTGCTGATGAGCGTCGGCGACCTGCTGATCAGCTACCTCCTGCTCCGGCAGGCCGTCGTAGCCCAGGCAGCGCTGGATGCCGGTGAGGCAACGATGCCCAGTAGGGACTGCGACTTCTACACCGGCAAACTGGCTGTGGCCAGTTGGTTCTCGCGGAACGTGCTCCCGGAGCTGAGCGCCCGGCGGGCGATCATCGAGGCCGCCGACACGTCACTGATGGAGGTGCCGGAAGCGGCATTCTGACCGCTGCCGCGATCGCTAGCCGACGTGGTAGTGGCGAACCAGTTCTGCGGCTCCGACCAGCGGCGCGTCGGTGCCCAGGGCGGCCGGCCGAACCGGTATGTCCCGCAACGGTTCCAGTACCGCGTCGGCGAACATCGACCGGGCCGGATCGAAGAAGCCAGGTCCGATCTGGGCCACCCCGCCGCCGATGACCACCCCGTCGACATCCAGCGCGGTCGCCAGTCCGGCCAACGCCGCCCCGAGCACCCGGCCGGCGTCGCCGATGGTGCGTGCGGCGATGTCGTCACCGGCCCGCATCAGGTCGGCGACCTCCTGCAACCGCACCCCGGTCCGGCCGGTACGTCGGGTGAACTCCGCCGCGATCGCCGGCCCCGCGGCCACCGCTTCCAGGTGATCGAACCGGCCACATCCACAGGGCAGTGCCCCGGGGCCGGGAACCAGCAGATGGGCTATCTCGCCGGTGGTGCCGTGCGCTCCGCGGACGATCCGGCCGCCGAACACCAGGCCACCCCCCACACCGGTGCCGACGGCCGCGACCAGCAGCCGATCGATACCGGCGCCGGCGCCGTGGCTGGCCTCGCCGAGGGCCGTCACCCGCACGTCGTTGTCGATCGCCACCGGCAGACCGGTGGCCGCGCGGACCGGACCCGCGACATCGGTGCCGCCCCAACCGGGCAGCGTCTGCCCGTCCTGCAGAACCACACCGTGTTCGGTGTCGATGACCCCCTTGGCGCCCAGCCCCACGGCGGTGATGTGGTGGCCGCCGTTGGTTGCCTCCAGGATCAGATCGACAACCGCGGCCATCACGTCCGCGCCGTCGCCGGTACGCGGGGTGACGCGCCGGAACCGGGCGTGTATCCGTCCGTCGTCGTCGACCACGCCTGCGGCGATCTTGGTGCCGCCGATGTCCACCCCGAGCCGGTTCACAGGGACCAAACCTACCGGGGGCACAATCTCGGCATGCACACCTGGCTCACCGACCAGTTCGGGCTGGCCGTTCCGGTGGTCTGCGCGCCGATGGCCGGCGTGTCCGGCGGTGCGCTGGCCGCCGCCGTCAGCGCGGCCGGTGGACTGGGCATGATCGGCGTCCGGCCGGGTTCGACGCCGCGTTGGCTGGCCGAGCAGATCGACCTGGCAGCGGTGGCGGATCGTACGTACGGCATCGGATTGATCGGCTGGGGCATCGACGAGCAGGGCGATCCGCTGCTCGCCCAGGTGATCGCGGCGCGCCCGGCGCTGGTGTCGATCAGTTTCGGTGATGTCACCGAACATGTTGCGCCACTGCACGATGCGGGGATCGTGGTGGCAATGCAGGCCGGCAACCTCGACGAGGCGCTGGCCGCCGACGCCGTGGGAGTCGACGTCATCGTGGCCAGGGGTGGTGAGGGCGGTGGGCACGGCCGCAATCAGATCGCCACCCTGCCGCTGTTGCAGGAGGTGCTGGACGCGGTGGACACGCCGGTCCTCGCGGCCGGCGGCATCGGCACTCGTCGTGGGCTGGCAGCGGTGCTGGCTGCGGGCGCCGACGGAGGATGGATCGGCACCGCGTTCATGACCTGCCCGGAGGCCGATACCCCGGCCGAGGCGCGGCATGCCGTGCTGGAGGCCGGCACCGGGGACACCGTCTACTCGCGGGTCTTCGACCTTGCGCTCGGCCTGGGGTGGCCACCCGAGTACGGCGGCCGGTCGTTGTCCAACGAGGTGACCCGCCGCTGGCTGGGGCGGGAATCCGAGCTGGAACGCGGCGGCCCTGGTGTGGTCGCCCTCGGCGATCAGATCCGGTCCGCGCAAGCCGCCGGTGATGCCGGATTCGCTCCGGTGTACGCAGGCCAGTCCGCCGGTCTGGTCGAGACGGTTCGCTCGGCGGCCGAGGTGGTTGCCGAGTTCGGCCGGGCAGTCGAACTGCTCGACCGGTTCCACAGAGCTTGATCCAAAGACTGAGACTTGATCCAGAGACTGAGACTTGATCCAGACTGAGCCCTGGCCCGAGCGGGGTCAGCCGCCATCGGGTTCAGAGCGTCGCGGCCAGCGGGTCCCATTCGGCAGGCAGGGCAGGCGAGGCAACCGGCCGGCTGACGACTTCGACGAACGCGCCGCTGCGGATCGAGTCGGCGGCGGCGATCATCGCATCGAGGACATGCAGCGCAGTCGTGCCATCGAGTCGATGCGGTTCGCCGGCACGCAGAGCCCTGGCCATGTCGACGACGCCCATCCCCCTGCCGATCGCCGAGCCCGCCGACTCGACGGGTTGCCAGTCGTCGTCGGCAGCCCTGCGGATCCGCAATTCGCCGTGGAACGTGTTGGGATCCGGCACCGCCAGGGTGGCCTCGGTGCCGGTGATCTCGACGAACCCCACCCTGGTCGCCGGCGAATCGAAGCTGAAGATGCTCTGCGCCGTCGCCCCGACGTCGAACTGGGTGAGCATCGAGACCTGGGTGGGCACCTGCACCTCGAACACCTCGCCGGCCCGCGGACCCGAACCGATGGTCCTGGTCGGGTGCGCCTGCGACCCGACCGCCGCCACCTTCGTCATCGGTCCCAGCAGCTGGTTCAGCGTCGACAGGTAATACGGGCCCATGTCGAACAGTGGTCCCGCGCCGCGGGCGAACAGGAACGCCGGACTGGGGTGCCAGGATTCCGGGCCGGGCGTCTGGAAGATCGTCAGCCCGGCGAGCGGAGTTCCGATGTCGCCCCGTTCGATCACCCGCCGCGCGGTCTGGATGCCGGCGCCCAGGACAGTGTCGGGCGCACAGCCGACCCGCAGGCCGGCCGCTTCGGCGGCGGCCAGGAGTTTCCGTCCACTGGACAGGTCGAGCGCCAGCGGCTTCTCCGAGTACACATGCTTACCGGCGGCTACCGCCGCCAGGCCCACCTGGATATGCGACACCGGGAGGGTCAGGTTCACCACGATCTCGACGTCCGGATGGTGCAGCACGTCCGCCGCGCTGCCGGCCGCTGACACACCGTGCTCGGCGGCCTTCGCCCGGGCGACGTCCGGGTACAGGTCGCCGACGATGTGAACCAGGACGTCCGGGCAGCGAACGAGGTTGGCCAGGTAGGCGCCGCTGATGACGCCGGCGCCGATGATGCCGACTCCGACCGGTCCGGTGGTGGTCATGATGCCTCGGTGCCCTCCGCTGCCTGGGCGCCGTTCACTGCCTGGGTGTCGTTCAGGTAGGCAAGTGACTGGGCAAGGCCTTCGAAAATGTCGCCGGCATACGCGTCGAACTCGACGACCGGTATCTGCACCGTGAGGGCGGCCCGCAGGACGGCCGGGATGTCCATCGCGCCGCTGCCGACCGGAAGCTGCGACAGCACATCGGTGGAGATCGGCCCATCCTTGAGGTGGATGAGCTGGACCCGATCCGCCAGCCGCTGGAGAAGGGCGGCCGGATCCTGGCCGCCGACGGCCGCCCAGAAGGTGTCGACCTCCAGCACCACCTCGGGTTCCAGCAGAGCGGCCAGGTGCTCCAGGCCGGTGACGCCGTCGGGCATCGACGCCGCCTCCCAGGCGTGGTTGTGGTAACCGACCACGATGCCGCGCGGTGCCGCCGCCTGCGCGGCGTCGTTGAGCGCATCGGCAGTGCGCTTGATGCTGTCCAGGTCCTGCCAGTGCTCAGCCGGCAGGAACGGATCGATCACGTAGTGCACCCCGAGTTGCTCGGCGGCATCCAGGACGGCGTGCACGTCACCGGTGATGAGCGGAGCATGGCCAGACGGCGCCCGCAGCCCGGCCGCCGCCAATCCGGCTTCCAGGATGCCGACCCGGGACGACGCGTCGAAGGTGTCGGCGGTCAGGTCCGGACCGGCGCTGCCGCCGAAGGTCCGGACCGGAGAGACGAAGTCGAACAGCTCGACCCGCTGAAAGCCGATCTCGGCGAGCCGGTCCAGAGTGCCGCCGGGTGCGGCGGCGAACGCTTCCCTGACCGAGTAGAGCTGAACGGAGAACGTCATGGGTCCCTCCCGGGTGCCGACAGGTCGGTGTCATTCGGCATGCCGGGCAACGTTATCGAACGGCGCAGCGGCCGAGGACCGCGGGGCGGGGCCGGTCAGGAGATGGGAAGACCCCGGACCGCTACCAGGTCGGGGTCCGGTAGCGATCCGGGGTCGGTGTGTATATCGGCGCAGGGGTCCGATTCGTTACAAGCCATGTTGAGAACTCGTGCAGGAATCAGCGCGAGATGTGCTGCCGTTGGGCGATGACCAGCAGTTCGTCGCGCATCGAGGGGGAAGCCCCTTCGATGGCGCGAGCGAGTTCTCGGCGGTTGCGGTGGGACTCACGGCGGCTGCGGATGGCCTTCGCGAGGGTGCTCATGGTGTTCCCGTCCTTCTGTCACTGGTGACGTTCCGGTGGTCCCGTTGTGGGTGCCTCTCGGTCGGATCCGTCACCCTGTACGACGTCCACGGCACCGATTCTGTTCCCCATTTATCCGGTGAACCGTGTCACAGACGCTCGTTTCGTCGGAGTATTGCCATTCGGGGCCGAAAATCATCGGCAGGACGTTTCAGAACGCTATCGCGAGAGCGGGATCGGCGAGCAGCGCGCCGACGTCGGAAAGGAATACGCCGCCCTGCTGGCCGTCGATCACCCGATGGTCGAACGACAGCCCCAGCCGGCAGACCTTCCGCACCGCCAGTTCGCCGTCGACCACCCACGGCGCGTCCTTGATCGAGCCGAGGGCGAGGATCGCCGACTCGCCGGGATTGATGATCGGAGTGCCGCTGTCGACGCCCAGCACGCCGACGTTGGTGATGGTGAAGGTCCCTCCGGTCATCGCCGCAGGCGAGGTCTTGCCCTGACGGGCGACGTCGGTCAGTTCGGAGAGGGCCTGGGCCAGCTCCAGCATCGACTTCCGATCGGCGTCCCTGATGTTCGGAACCACCAGACCCCTGGGGGTGGCGGCGGCGATGCCGAGGTGCAGGTAATCCTTGAAGACGATCTCGCCGGCTGCCTCGTCCCACACCGAGTTGATCTCCGGAGTCCGCTTGGCCGCGATGCACACCGCCCGGGCGGCGAAGGCCAACGGGGTGACTCGGACGGTGGCGAACTCCGGACGCGCCTTCAACCTCTCCCGCAGTTGCATCATCGGCGTGACGTCGACGCTGAGGAACTCGGTGACGTGCGGCGCGGTGAAGGCGCTGGACACCATCGCCTGCGCCGTCATCTTCCGGACACTCTTGATCGGTACCCGCTGTTCCCTGGTGTCGGGGTCGTAGGCCGGACCCGATACCGGCGGTGCGGCAACAGCTTCGGGTGCTTCGATGGCTCCCGGGCGGGCAGCGGCCTCTACGTCGGCTCGGCTGATCACCCCGTCTGCCCTGGTCGCCGTGATCGACGCCAGGTCGACACCCAGGTCCTTGGCCAGCTTGCGGACCGGCGGGGTCGACAACGGCGCCTGGCTGCGCCGGCCGCCAATGGAGCCTTCGGCTTCGGCGGCGGCCAGATCGTGGCCGGGTTGGGCCTGGGCCGCAGCGGACGCCAGCTCGGTGCCGGCGGGTGCGGGTTCCCCGCCAGCGCTCAGCTGGGCGGCTGCCGTCGCCCCGCGCGGCACCGCCGCGGGTGGGGTCGCGCCCTTACGTGGCCGGCGCGCCGACGATCCGGCGGCCGGGATGTACCCCACCAGGGTCGCGATGCGGCCGTCGGCGGTCACCTCACCGATCTTCGATCCTTCGTCAGCAGCACCGTCGTCTCTGGTCGCCGCACCCTGGGCGGCGTCCGCAGGAGCGGCCGACGGGCCGTCTGGCAGCGGACCCGCCCCCGGGTCGGTGTCGATCGCGATGATCGGGGTGCCCACGGCGATGGTCACGCCCGGCTCGGCGAGCAGTGCATGCACCTGGCCGGCCCACGGGCTGGGAAGTTCGACGGCTGCCTTGGCCGTCTCGATCTCGACGATGATCTGGTTCACGGTCACCGAGTCGCCAGGGGCGACCTTCCATTCCAGGATCTCGGCCTCCGTCAGTCCCTCACCGACGTCGGGCATCGGAAAGCTGCGCAGCCTGGATTGTGTGCTCTGCGGATTCATGGTGCTTCATCCCGCCTTTCAGTAGTTCATCACGCGGTCGACGGCATGCAGCACCTTGTCCAGGTCCGGCAGGTACTCCTCCTCGAGCTTGCTCGGCGGGTAGGGAGTGTCGAATCCGGTCACCCGCGCAACCGGGGCCGACAGCGAATGGAAAGCGCCCTCGGTGATCCGGGCCGCGACCTCGCTGGACAGCGATGTCTCCCGCGGAGCCTCGGCGACCACCACGGCCCGGCCGGTGTGCCGAACTGATTCGAGGATCGGACCCATGTCCAGGGGAGACAGCGTCCGGAGATCGATCACCTCGGCCCGGATCGCTTCGGCGGCAGCAGCATCCGCGGTCGCCAGGACGACCGGCATGGTTGCGCCGTAGCCGATCAGGGTGACGTCGTCACCCGGCCGTCGCACGACCGAGGAGAAGCTGGTGGCGCGGACGGCCGCGGTGTCCAGCTCTCCCTTCTCCCAATACCTTCGTTTCGGTTCGAAGAACACCACAGGGTCCGGGCAGGCGATCGCCTCCTGGAGCATCCAGTACGCGTCGCCGGCGTTCGAACACGCCACCACCCTGATGCCGGCGATGTGACAGAAGAATGCCTCCGGCGACTCGGCATGGTGCTCGACCGCACCGATGCCGCCGCCGTAGGGGATCCGGATGGTGATCGGCATCGACCAGGCACCCATCGATCGATACGTCACCTTCGCCACCTGCGAGATGATCTGATCGAAACCGGGGAACACGAACCCGTCGAACTGGATCTCGCAGACCGGTCGGTAACCCCGCATGGCCAAACCCACTGCGGTGCCGATGATCCCGGACTCGGCCAGCGGGGTGTCCAGTACTCGATGCTCTCCGAAGTCCTTCTGCAGCCCGTCCGTGATTCGGAAGACACCGCCGAGCTTGCCGACGTCCTCCCCCATCATCAGCACTGTGCTGTCGGCTTCCATCGCCGCCCGAAGACCCATGTTCAGCGCCTTGGCCAGCGTCACCGAAGTGGTTGCCGTGGCACTGTTCTCGGCGTTCATCAGCGGCCTCCCGCAGGGCGGGCAACGGTATATCCGGCGCCGGCATCGTCGAAACCGTCGAGGTAGGCGTGATAAGCGCTCTGCTGCTCCTGAACGCCGGCGTGTGGCGCGGTGTAGACGTGGGAGAACATCCGATCCACACCTGGCACCTCCATGGCCACCGCGTGGGCCCGGAACCGCTCGGCCAGCTCGTCGGCCTCCGCCTGCACGGAGTCGAAGAAGGCCTGATCCGCCATACCTTTCCGGACCAGGTGAACCCTGACCCGTTCGATCGGATCCAGCAGCTTCCAGGCCTGTGTCTGGTCGGCCAGCCGGTAGCGCGTCGGGTCGTCGGAGGTGGTGTGGGCATCCATCCGGTAGGTGAACGCCTCGATCATCACCGGTCCGTTCCCGGAGCGGCACTCGTCCAGCGCCCACCCCGTCACCGCCAGGCAGGCCACCACGTCGTTGCCGTCCACCCGAAAACCCGGCATCCCGTAGCCCTCCGCGCGGCGGTACAACGGCAACCTCGCCATCTTCTCGACCGGCTCGGAGATGGCCCACTGGTTGTTCTGGCAGTAGAAGACGACAGGTGAGTCGAACGCGGTGGCGAACACCATGCCCTCGTGGATGTCGCCCTGGGCGGTCGCTCCGTCACCGAAGAAACAGATGGTGGCCTCGGATTCGTCGGGTGACCCGCCGACCTTGCCGTCGAAGACCTGACCCATCGCATACCCGGCTGCGTTGAGCGCCTGGTTGCCGATGACGATCGTGTAGTCGTGGAAGCGCTTGTTCTTCGGGTTCCAGCCCGAATGGTCGGTGCCACGGAAGATGCCCAGCAGCTCGGTGGGATCGATTCCCCGGCACCATGCGACGCCGTGCTCGCGATAGCTCGGGAAGGCGAAATCCTGCGGTCGCATGGCTCGTCCGGCGCCGATCTGGGCGGCCTCCTGACCCAGCAACGGCACCCAGATCGACAGCTGGCCCTGCCGCTGCAGCGAGTTGCCCTCCCGATCGAAACGCCTGACCAGCACCATGTCCCGGTACAGCCCCTGCATCAATTCGGCCGTCACATCGAGCGGGAAGTCGGGATGCGGGGTGAGGACGCCCTCCGGCGAGAGCAGCTGGATCAGGTCCTCCCCCTCCGAAGTGGCCCGCAGACCACGAGCCACCTGATCAGGCGACGGCGCCTCGGCGCCACCCGCTCCGCGCGCCACGTCCTCGGTGTTCGACGGCCGTTCGACCCACTGCTCCGGAGCCATGCACATCTCCTCGGTGTTCGTGCCTGCCGCCGGGATCGCCGGCTGCTCGGCAGCGACGGACAGCACGGTAGACCGCATTCCGGTGGGAATGCTCTGTCCGGCCGCCGTCGGCGTTGACGGGTGGGAATCGAGCTAGCCCGATCCATCCCACATCCTGGCACAGCAGAACGCGGGTCGAATTCCCACTACCTCCGATGATCGCAAGCGCGAAGGTCGGCCTTCCAACGCCTGCGCAATGCGCGGGCCGACCCGCTAGCGTCGGCCCGATGGCTGCGCATGGAGAGGCGGGTCGCGACCGGACAGCCGGCCGGCCCACCAGTTGGGACCCGGTCCAATACGCGCGCTTTTCGTACCACAGGTCCAGACCGTTCTTCGAGCTGGTCGGCCGGATCCACTGCCAGGACCCGGTGTCGGTGGTGGATCTTGGGTGCGGCAGCGGCGAGCTGACGGCCACCCTCGCTGCCCGCTGGCCAGGTGCCCGAATCCTGGGTGTCGACCACTCGCAGCCGATGTTGGACAGAGCAGCCGCGCATGCCGGCGAGCGGGTCACCTTCGTCAGCGCCGATCTCGGCAGCTACCTGCCGGATCCGGCGACGGAAGTGGTCCTCTCCAACGCCGCCTACCAGTGGGTCGACGGGCACCCGGCGGTGTTGGAGCGCATCGCCCGGCAGCGGCCGCCCGGCGGCTGGCTCGCCGTCCAGCTCCCGGGGAACTTCCGCTCGCCGTCGCACCGGTTGATCCGCGAGGTGCTGGCTCTGCCGCGCTGGCAGCAAGCCACCGGCGGCGTGTTGTTGCGAGAGGACCCGGTGCTGGAGCCGGTGGGGTATGCGGACCTCTTCGCGGCCGCCGGACTGGTTCCGGACGTCTGGGAGACGACCTACTCACAGGTGCTCGCCGGCGCCGACCCGGTACTGGAATGGGTGAAGGGAACGGCGTTGCGACCGGTGCTCGGCGCGCTGCCGGACCGGCTGCACCAAGACTTCCTGGCCGAGCTGGGCGGCCGTCTTCGCCGGGCGTACCCGGCGCGTCCGTACGGCACGGTCTTCGGCTTCCGGCGGATCTTCGCGGTCGGGCGGCGCCCCGACTGACCATCACCCGGTTCCTCGACGACCGTTCGAGCCGGTTAGACGGCGGCACGTCAGAAAGCGGCAATGGACCGCGGCGCCCGCTCGGCCCGCGCCAGCGCTCTGACCACGGCGGACTGGCCGTGCCTGGTCACCGCCAGGCCGCCGAGCAGCTCCAGGACCGGGGCGAAGACCTCGTCGGGGAACTCAGGAGTGTGCACACCGACGCTGACGGCCAGATCGTCACCGTGGATTACCATCTCCAGCATTCGGGTGAGCAGGAAATCGTCCCGGCGCAGCGCCCAGCCCTGCCATGGGATCACCACCACCGGTTCCGCCCGGCCGGCGCGCAGCATTCCCCGCACGTCCCCCAGCGCCGCAGTAACGATCCCGCTGAGCACACTGAACCCGGCTGCCGCTTCCCGTTCGTCCGATGTCCGGTCGTTCGCCGGATCGTCCAGCGACGTCGAGGTCACCCAGGCGGCTCGCCGGTAATGGTCACGCGCGCCGCTGAGCGGTTGCTCGGTGGTCGGCTGCCCCAACAGGTTCCTGGCATGGACGACCTGTCGTCCGAGGTGGCAGGCGAGGGCACCGACCGCCATCCTTGGCAGTGCGCTCGGCTCCAGCCATTGCTGCTCCACTTCCGGCCGCCGCACCAGGTCGACGGCGATCTCGGCTGCCCGCAGGAACGCGGTGTCATGCTGGTAGGTCGGTTCAGGGTGGCCGTGGTCGGACGTTCTGCTGTCGGGCACACAGCTGAGCCTATGACGAACTCCCGACGGAACCCGTGGACGTTGGGTCCGTAGGATTCTCGCTGCTGCACGTCCTACGGTGACCGGGATCCGCGCGCAGCTGACAGCAATCCACGGTCATCCCTTGCGGTGGATCGGCAGTCGCCTCACGCGGGGACGATCTTGCACCAGAACAACTGCCGCGCCGGCCGCAAGATCATCCTTGATCGAGGCGAGGTTGGCGAGGAGCAGCGACACTTGCTGCCCCGCCGTACGGCCGTGTCTCCGGAACAGGACCACGCTGGGATAGAGTCAGCTGCGGGTACTCCGCAACGATCCGCTCCGCCCGATCCCTTCGGCAACCAAACCAACTACAGTCGCAACGGGACGCGAGTTCCCCGAATGCAGGGCACGCCGCCCATGACCCGGTGATCCGCAACGATGTAGTCCGTGTACACGCATTGGCGTGTTACGCCGCAACGGTCTTCAACTGGCTCCGTCGAGGGCACATTTTGTCTCTAGCGTCAGCAACCTGATCCTGCTGTGCCGATTTCACCATGAGGCCGTCCACGCGAACTGCGCCGCCATCGCTACCGTCCCGGCCGGTGATACCACCTCATCTCCAACGACAAGCAGCGACGGCAAGACAGCAGAAGCAACCTCAGCGCGGACCTGCACGACTGCTGGCAAGCGATGGTGATTCTGATGGGTCTCGCGCTCTCGCGAATCCGCCTGACGCCCCTAGGATCGTGTGAGGGGGACGCACCCGTCGACCCGTGCCGGAGGCTGTCATCGTGGAGCTGGAACACCGCTTCGATCTGCCGGTCGGGATCGACAAGGCGTGGTCGACGCTGATGGACGTCGAGAGGGTGGGGCCCTGCTTCCCGGGCGCGGTGTTGGATTCCGTCGAGCGCGACTCCTTCTCCGGCGCCGTCAAGCTGAGGGCCGGACCCGCGCGGCTCACCCTTCGAGGCACCGCGAGGATCGCAGAACGAGACGACCGGGCGCACATCGTTCGGATCGAGGCCACCGGGGCCGAGGGATCGGCATCCACGGCGGCCATGCTGGTCACCGCGAAAGCACAGGAGCTGTCCGCCAACCGCACCCAGGTGAACCTGGTGACAACCCTGTCCCTCACCGGTCGCCCGGCGCAGTTCGGCCGGGTGATGATGGTGGAGGTCGGCAACCGGTTGATCAGCCAGTTCGCCGATTGCGTCTGCACCAAGCTGGTCGGGCGGGGCACCGGAGGCGCAGAGCTGGTCGACGTGGAGAACCCGGACGAGATCGCCGCCCAACGCGAGCTGGCACTGAGCGGCGCGGCGGAATCCGGGTACGCCGTCGGTGATCCGCTGCCGGACCGTCGCGGTTCGGTGCGCAGGACTCCGGGCAGCGCACCCGAACTCGCCGTGGGCGGCGCGCCCGCCTCCTCCGTGCTCACCAGGGTGCTGCCGGCGCTGCTGGCTGTCGTCGGCGGGGTCCTGCTGCGCCGACTGTTCGGCGCCCGGAAAGTCCCCCACGAGCGCTGAGTCCAGGGGATCCCCACGCCGGTGCGAGACGGTGAGGTGCAGCGCGGGGTCGAACTCCCTGAGATCGGACGATGCGATCTGCTGGCAGCGAACACCGGACCAGTGCTCCTGCGGGTGGTCCTGAACCCTTCTACTCTCGGGTGATGAACGGCGAGAGCGGCGGCAACGTCATCCCCTTCCCGACTCGGGCTGAACCGGTGGGGGACCGGCCGGTGCACACGGCGTCGGAGCACACTGCGTCGGAGCACACGGGGCCGGAGCACACGGAGCTGGAGCACACGGGGCCGGAGCACACGGGGCCGGCCGACAGCTCCGAAAACCGCTTTGCACAGCCCGGATCGGACCCGTCGATCGCACCGGGCGATCCGCAACCGCTGTGGCGGGAGGTGGCCGGTGGCATCTTCCGATGCGAGCGCATCGCGCAGGGCCGCACCCTCGGGCAGGTCGCCGAACGCGCCGGTATCTCGCCGCAGTACCTGTCGGAGGTCGAACGCGGGCGCAAGGAGCCGTCGTCGGAAATGGTGGAGTCCATCTGCGGGTCGCTCGGCCTGAGCCTTGCTGACCTGCTGTTCGCCGGCGGTCGATGGCTCAGAGTGGGCGGTTCGGAGTTCTCCGCCCCGATGGCCGGCAGCCGCAGTCATCCCGGCACCCCGACCGGCCCCACCCTGATGGCCCGGCTCACCGGCTGACTTACTGGTCGCCACGTACAGAGTGCGAGCGGCGGCGCTTGCGGCGAGCACCTGCATGCCGACGCTGGCGATGTGTGCTGTACGGGCCGCTGGCGACATTTCTCCAGCGGCGCGTACAGAGTGCCAGCGGTTGTCAGGCAGCTGCGGCTCCGATCACCTTCCGCGCCGGCACGATGTTGTCGGCCAGGCCGTAGCCGACCGCCTGCTCGGCGGTGAACACCTTGTCCCGCTCGGTGTCTCTCAGCAGTGTGTCGACGCTCTGTCCGGTGTGAGCGCTCAGCACTTCGTTCATCTGCGCGCGGACTCGCAGCACCTCTTTGGTGTGCAGCGCCAGGTCCGAGATCGTTCCCTGGCCACCGATCGACGGCTGGTGCAGCAGCACCCTGGCATGCGGAAGCAGCCCCCGCCGCTTCGGCGAGCCGGCCGACAGCAACACCGCGGCGCCGGACCCTGCCTGGCCGACGCAGGTGGTGGCGATCGGTGCCTGCACGAACTGCATGGTGTCGTAGATGGCCATGGTGGCCGACATCGAGCCGCCCGGTGAGTTGATGTAGACGGCGATCTCCCGGTCGGGTGACTCCCCGTCCAGGAAGATCAGTTGCGCCACAATGACATTGGCGATGTCGTCGTCGATCTCGGTGCCGAGGTAGACCACCCTCTCGGAGAGCAGCCGTGAATAGACATCGACGTATCGTTCGCCGGTCGGTGTCCGTTCGACGACGTTCGGAATCGTGTAGTGAGCCATCTCAGTACCCCAATCCGGAGTTGCGGCCGGACGGCCGGATCTCCTCCAAGGTCGCCACCACATGGTCGACGAACCCGTATCCCTTCGCCTCTTCGGCGCTGAACCAGTGGTCCCGGTCGCTGTCGGCGGCGATCTTGTCCAAGGGCTGCCCGGTGAACTGGGAGTTCAGCTCGTTCATCAGTGCCTTGGTGTACTCGAGGTTCGCGGCCTGGATCTCCACATCGATCGCCGTTCCCTGGACGCCGGCAGATCCCTGGTGCATGAGGATCCTGCTGTGCGGCAACGCGAACCGCTTCCCGGGGGTCCCGGCCGAGAGCAGGAACTGGCCCATGCTGGCGGCCAGCCCCATGGACACCGTGGCGACATCCGGTGCAATGGCCCGCATGGTGTCGAAGATCGCCAGTCCGGCCGACACCGAGCCGCCAGGCGAGTTGACCACCAGCAGGATGTCCCGGCGCGGATCTTCCTCGGCCAGCAACAGCAACTGGGCGCACAACCGGTTCGCGATCGGGTCCGCCACCTCCTCCCCGAGTTGCAGGATCCGTTGGTGCTGCAGGCGGATCAGCAGATGATCGGCGATCAGGTCGTTGTCCATGGTGGTGTCGGTAGGCATGACGCCAACCCTGCCCGGCAGCAGCGGGTTCGGTCGAGCGGATCAACCGACAGCAGATCTGCTGAGAGCAGCGCTACTCTCCGCGGTGGCCGCTCGGGCGTATCCATACCTCAGGACACAGTAAGGAGTCAATCTCCATCGGTCCCACGGAGCAGACAATGGCGTCACTCGGGATGTCGCCTCCCACGGCGAATCCGAGACCCGCGGGATCGGGGGACGACTCACTTACCCACGAGGCGATAACCACCGAAGAAAACGGATCGGCCCGGGTGACGGCATTGTCACCCGGGCCGACGTCTGTCCGCCGGGGCTACCTGCGGCCGCCCTGGAGGTTCAGTCTCGTCTCGAGTGACGCCAACTCCTCGTGCAGGCGGCGCGGCACCGTGTTGCCCAGACCAGCGAACCACTCCTGGATGAGCGGGATTTCTACTCTCCACTCCTCGGGGTCGACGGCCAGGGCGGCATCAACGGCCTCCGGCGCCAGATCGAGACCCTCCACGTCCAGACCGTCGGGAGTCGGCACCAGCCCGATCACGGTTTCCACCGCATCCACATTTCCGTCCAGTCGGTCGACGATCCACTTCAGCACTCGGGAGTTCTCTCCGAAACCTGGCCAGAGGTAACCGCCGCCTGAGTCCCGGCGGAACCAGTTGACGTAGAAGATCTTCGGGAGCTTCTCGGCGCCGGCGGTCCTGCCGACCGCGAGCCAGTGCGCAAGGTAGTCGCCGGCGTCGTAGCCGATGAATGGCAACATCGCCATCGGGTCGCGGCGAACGATCCCGACCGCACCCGTTGCGGCGGCGGTGGTTTCGCTCGACAGCGTGGCTCCCATGAAGACGCCGTGCTCCCAGTCGCGGGCCTGCGTCACCAGCGGGATAGTCGTCTTGCGGCGGCCGCCGAAGATGATCGCCGAGATCGGAACCCCGACCGGCTCGAAGTACTCGTCGGCGATGATCGGGCACTGGGTGATCGGAGTACAGAACCGTGAGTTCGGGTGAGCAGCCGGCTCTTTGCTCGCCGGCGTCCAGTCCCGGCCCTTCCAATCGATGAGGTGGGCGGGTGGTTCCTCCGTCATACCTTCCCACCACACGTCGCCGTCGTCGGTGAGCGCCACATTGGTGAACACCGAGTTGCCCGGCTCGATCGTGCGCATGGCATGGGGATTGGTCTTCCAGCCGGTGCCGGGTGCGACACCGAACAACCCGGACTCGGGGTTCACGGCGTACAGCCGGCCGTCGGCACCGAACGTCATCCAGGCGATGTCGTCGCCCAGCGTCTCCACCTTCCAGCCCGGAACGGTGGGCTGCAGCATCGCCAGGTTCGTTTTCCCACAAGCACTCGGGAACGCAGCGGCCACAAAGTGCACCGAGTTCGCCGGCGAGGTCAGCTTCAGGATCAGCATGTGTTCGGCGAGCCAGCCCTCGTCGCGGGCGATGGCCGACGCGATCCGCAGCGAGTAGCACTTCTTGCCCAGCAAGGCGTTTCCGCCATAGCCGGAGCCGAACGACCAGATCGTCCGCTCCTCGGGGAAATGCACGATGTACTTGGTGTCGTTGCAGGGCCAGGCGACGTCCTGCTGGCCGGGCCGCAGGGGAGAGCCAACCGAGTGCAGCGCCTTCACCCACCGCTTCCCGTTGTTGATCAGATCCAGTGCTCGCCTTCCCATCCGGGTCATCACCCGCATGGATGCGACCACATACTCGGAGTCGGTGATCTCCACGCCCAGCATCGAGGTCGGTCCGTCGTAGGGACCCATGCAGAACGGCACCACGTACATGGTGCGGCCCCTCATGCTGCCGCGGTACAGCTCCGTCATGGTGGCCTTCATCTCGGCCGGCGCCATCCAGTTGTTGGTGGGTCCCGCATCGCGCTCGTCGACCGAACAGATGAAGGTGCGGTCCTCGACCCTGGCCACGTCGGACGGGTCGGAATTGCAGTGGAACGAGTTGGGCTTGGCGGTGAGCCGGGTGAAGGTGCCGGAGTCCACCAATCCATCCGTCAATGTGGTCCACTCCTGCTCGGAGCCGTCGGTGAAGACGATCCGGTCCGGCGTGGTCAGCGCCGCGACCTCGCGGACCCACTCCAGCAGACCGGGATCGTAGCCGGCGGTCGAGCGCGTGGCACCGGTCGCCGCATCGTTGTCCGGGTGTCTGGTGGTGGCGTTCTCGGCGCTGGCGTTCTCGGCGACGGGATTCTCGGCAACAGCGGTCATGTGCAATTCTCCAGGTGTGCTCGAGCTGACGAGCTGGTGGACGGGTCCGGCCGGATTCTCCTATGGCCCGCGATCGGCGTGATGGCGACGCTGCCACCGAACGCCGCCATGGCCGACACATCTTCGGTCTCCGGCGGAGGAGCGAGTAATGCACAACGTTAGCGTCAAGTTCCGGAACAATCGGTGTTCCACGATGTAGGACAAGTCTCAGAATCGTGAAAGAGATCGATTCAGTTGCGTGAGTCGCACCACCATTGTTCGGCCCTGTTGAGGGCTGTCCGAGCCTGTGCGTCGGTCGGGAGTGAATACCGGGAAACTCGGCCCGATCACCCCCGCGCTGCCGGGTGCATCGGCGGTGGCGGAGCTGTCGGCGGTCGCAGAGCCCGTCGGCGATCCAGGAGAAATTGTCGGGGTCGCGACCTATGGTGCTGGGATGCCCGAGTCCGGATCAGCAGCCCAGGCAACGTTGACCCGCGCTCAGGTGATCGCCTTCCGCTGGCACGCCCATCAACTCGACCGGCCGCCGGGATCAGCCGCCGGTCTGGACGATGTGGCGCTGCTGGACTTCGGGATACAAGACACCGGTCAGCAGGCGGCACGTTGGGCGCTGACCAATCGAGGCCTGGAGAGCTACCGGGATGTGGACACCCTGCTCGGCTGGACCATCAGGGTGTCGCCGCACCTGTACCGCAGGACGGACACATCAGCGGTCGCCCGCGCAACTGCGCCGCTGTCCGAGGCAGACGCCGCACGACGCATCTACGACGCTGCCAAGCCGCTGCGAGCAGCCGGACTCGGAGTCCTCGACGCCCTCGCCGTGGTGGCGAAGGGGGAACGGGCAATCGTCAAGAAACCCACCGTGAAAGGTGAACTGTCCACAGCGCTCACCGCCGTTCTCGACCCGCCGTATCTGCGGCGCTGCAATCCGTGCGATGCCATCCATGCCTGGGAGTCGCCCTTCCGGATGGCCGCGTTGCAGGCCGGGCTCGAACTGCGGCCGGGCACCTCTCCTCCTGTCCTGCAACGGATCTCCGGGTTCGACCCGCCGCTGTTCGCCCGGACCAGCAGTAGAGCGGACTCTCGGTTCGACGTGATCCGCAACTACCTCCGGTTCTACGGGCCGGCCGGACCCAAGGATGTGGCCGCCTTTCTGGACGCACCGGTGAAGGAGATGGCGGCGCGTTGGCCGGCCGACGCCGTGCCGGTGGCGGTGACCGGTGCCCCAGGGGTGTCGGGCGAACGTTCGATGCTCGCCGACGACCTCCAGATCGCCGGCAGCACACCCGAGAAGCCCGGTGCCGTCAGGATTCTCGGACCGTTCGATGGCTATCTGCAGCTCAGGGATCGGCCGATGCTGGTGGGGGACAACGCCCACGCCAAGGACCTCTGGCGGGTACTCGGCCGGCCAGGCGCGGTGGCGCTGGACGGCGAGATCATCGGAACCTGGCGCCCGAAGTCTTCGGGGACCAACCTGACCGTCCGATTCGAGCCGTGGCTGCCGACCAGCAAGGCTCGCCGCGCCGAGATCGCGGAGCAGGCACGACGATTGGCCGCGGTCCGCGGGCTCGAACTCACCGAACTCACCGGCACCTGAACATCTCCGATCCGCTGCCCCGCAAGCCTGCGGTATCTTGCGGGCCTGGATACCTCCGACCGCCGGTGCGAAGGGGGAGGGGCACGATGAGGATTGCCCGCGTCATCGGGGTCATGGGGTTACTGGTCGCCAGCACGGGCGGCTGCGCGGGCACCGGTTCGAGTGGGTCGGCTCAGTCGATGACGCTGTACACCTGCGCGAGTGCCAACGTCGAGGAGGCGATCGTCAAGGGCTTCGAAGCAGCCCATGCCGGTACCACGGTGAACGTCTTCCGTGCCCCGACCGGCCAGTTGAATGCGCGGGTGGCAGCGGATCAGCGTTCCGGCGGCATCCAGGCCGACGTCATCTGGGCCTGCGATCCGCTCACCATGTACGGCTACGACAGCCAGCAGCTGCTCCGCGAGTGGAGCCCGCCGAACGCGTCGGAGATTCCCAGCTCCTACCGCACACCGCATTTCGTCGGCATCGCTGTGCTGTACGTGGTCCCGGTGGTGCGCAAGGGAACGCCTGTACCGGCCGCCTGGGCCGACCTGGCCACCCCCGCCTACGCAGGCAAGGTCGCGCTGCCCAGCCCCAGCTTCGCGGCGTCGGCGCTCGGCACCCTCGGCTACTTCGCATCCGCACCCGGCTACGGCATGGACTACTACCGCAAGCTCAAGAGCAATGGAGCCGTGCAGGTCAATGCGCCCGGTGACGCGCTGACCGGCGTCGAGCAGGGCAGCTACCAGGTGGGCGTCACGCTGGCCAATGCCGCATACACCGCTCAGCGCAAGGGTTCGCCGGTCCAGGTGGTGTGGCCGAAGCCGGGCGGCATCGCCATCTACGGGCCGATCGGGCTGACCACCAAGAAGCAGGCATCGCCGCTCGCCGAGCAGTTCGCCGCGTATGCGGCCAGTCGTGCGGGGCAGCAGGTGATGGCCGGGCAGGACACCTACGTGACGATCCCCGGCCTTGGCGGGCCGCCGATTCCGGCGGGCAGCCCGACCGTCTCACCGGATTGGGCGGGGCTGTCCACGCAGTACAAGTCGGTGCTGGCTGACTACGTCGCGATCTTCGGCAGCTGAGCGGAAGATGCGGGGGTCGCTGAGGGTGGGTGACCGGCTGGTCGTGGTAACCGCAGTGGCGGCCGCCTGCGGGCTGGTGGCTGTCCCTCTGGTGAAGCTCGGGCAGGTGCTGTTCGAGGAGGGCTGGTCGTCGATCGCCCGGGTGCTGCGGGCTCCGGGGCTGGGTACCGCGGCGCTGCACACCCTGCTGCTCGCGTGCATCGTGCCGCTGGTCGCGGTCCCCCTCGGCTCGGCGATGGCACTGTTCCTGCGGCGTAGCGACGTTCCGGGTCGTGGGCTGCTGCGGATCCTGGTCGTGCTGCCGCTGATGATCCCGCAGTTCGTCCTGGGCTACAGCTGGACGCGGGCCTACGGACGCGCCGGGTTCACCGACAGCATGATCGGGATGCAGTGGCGCAGCCTCACCGGGCCGGTGGGCATCGCAGTGGTGCTCGTCGTCGACGCCGCGCCGCTGTGCTATCTGCTCACCACGGTCGGCCTTGCCACCCGGGCGCAGCCGGAACTCGAGCGGGCGGCGCACCTTTCGGGCGCCGGTGGCTGGACGACGCTGCGGACGGTGACGCTGCCCCTGCTGCGCCCGGTGCTGGCGGCAGAGATGGTGCTGGTCTTCGTCGCCACCATGGAGAGTTTCGCCGCGCCGCAGGTGCTCGGGACACCGAGCGGGTACTCGACTTTGACCACCCGCATCTACGCCGATCTCTCGCTGGCCAGCGATCCGGACTCCTTCCTCGACGCGGTGACGCTCTCCCTCGGTCTGGTGGTGCTGGCTGCCGTCGTGCTGCTGCCGACCGACCTCCTCCTCGGTCCGAAGCTGCGTGCCACCCGCACCGCGCAGCCGGCCGCGGCCGCGTCGCCCGGTGGGCGAAGCTGGCGCGCCGTGGTTCCGGCGGTCGGCATCCTCGGCTACACGGTCCTCGCCGTCGGTCTGCCGACGCTCGCTCTCGTCGCTGCCGCGATCACCAGGTCCGTCGGCCTGCCGCCGGCCCCGTCGAACTGGACGCTGGACAACTTCCGGGCGGCCCTGAACCGTCCGACCGTCGACGCCGTCTGGAACAGCGTCCAACTGGCCGCCGCGGCAGCGTTCGCGCTCACCGCGTTCGGGGCAGTGGTCGCCGCCCTCGAGCGGCGGCGAGCCGGCCGCCCACTGGGCACGCTGGCGATGCTGACGTTCGCGATCCCCGGCTCGGCACTCGCGGTCGGCCTGCTCATCGCCTACGGCCGCTGGTTCGGTGGCAGCCTGGCGCTGATCTTGCTGGCCTACCTCGCGAAGTTCTGGGCAGTGGCCCATCGGACGCTGTCCGGAGCCGTCGATCGGCTTCCGCCGGCCGAATGGCAGGCCGCCCGCATCAGCGGGGCGAAGCCGGCTGTCGCGGTCGGCACGATCTGGCTGCCGTCGCTCGCGCCGGCGCTGCTCGGGGCGTGGGTGCTGGTCTTTCTCAGTGCCCTGCATGAGGTCACCATGTCCAGCCTGTTGTATTCCTTCGGCAACCAGACACTGGCGGTGGTCGTGCTGAACCGTCAGGAGCTCGGCGACATCGGGTCGACGGCTGCCCTGTCGGTATCGCTGACCGCGCTGCTCCTTGCCGTCGCACTGCCCGGCTGGCTCGCGCTACGGCTGATGACCAGCCGGCGCGGTGGCCGGCTGCTTCCGCCGGCCACCCCGACGTCGGCGGTGGCCGGTGCCGGCTGACGACGGCTCGGAGAACGGGCAGCGCGCCGACGCGCTGCGCTGCCGCGATGTCTGCGTCGAGTACGACGGTGTGCCGGCGCTGGCAGAGGTCGATCTGTCGGTCGGAGAAGGGGAGGTCGTCGCTCTGCTCGGTGCGTCCGGCTCCGGTAAGTCGACACTGCTGCACGCGGTTGCCGGCCTGGTGTCTCCGGCACGGGGCGAGATCTGGGTGGCCGGCAGACGGGTCGCTGCACCAGGTCACAGCACGCCACCCGAACGGCGGGAGGTGGGCATGGTGTTCCAGAACTTCGCGCTGTGGCCACACCTGTCGGTGATGGACACGGTGGCTTATCCGCTGCGCCGGGCCGGCCGGTCGCGACGCGACGCCGCTCGCGTCGCTACCGACCTCCTGTCAAGACTGGACATCGACCACCTGGCCCGGCGGCGACCTGCCGAACTGTCCGGCGGCGAGCAACAGCGGGTGGGTCTGGCGCGAGCCCTGGCTCGGGACGCGCGCCTCTACCTGCTCGACGAGCCAACAGCGCACCTGGACACCCACCTGCGGGCAGCATTCCAGGACTCCGTCGTGGCTCGCCGGCGTGACACCGGTGCCGCCGTCGTCTATGCGACCCACGATGCCGCCGAGGCACTCGCGCTGGCCGATCGGGTCGCGCTCGTCGTTGACGGCAGGCTGATCCAGATCGCGTCGCCGTCGACCGTCTATGCGGAGCCTCTCAGTGCCGCAACCGCCGTGCTGACCGGACCGTGCTCGGTGCTCTCGGCCGTCGTCGGCGCAGCCGATGACGGCGTGCTGTCGGTCGACCTCGGTGCCGGAACGATGCCGGTGCCCGGCGGCGGAACCGACTCCAGTGAACCTGCACCGCGGAATCTTCTGCTGCGCCCGGACTGGGTCCGCGAGGGTGGACCGCTCCGCGGCCGGATCACCAAGGTCGGCTTCCGGGGGCCGCACACCGACTACCACCTCGAGACGGCTGCAGGCCTGATCCTTGTCCACCAGCCGGGTGCGCCCCGGCATGTCCCGGGCGAGGTGCTGTCCTTCACCGTGGAACGCGCGTGGGTACTCGATGGACCCGAGCCGGTCACCGGCGGTCTTCGTCATCCGAGTGCAGTGATGGCACCCGAGTGATCGAGACGTTCGTTGACGACGTCCAGGTGCAGCCGGGTGTAGTGGCGCAGCGCGGCCAGCTGGCGCGCGTCGAGCCGATCGCACACCCACTCCCAATGCATCGACACCCAGTCACCGACGTGGAACTCCGGCACCAGCCCGATGCCGTTCAACGTCCGCTCCACCGTTTCCAGGATCGGCTGGCCGAGGAACAGTTTGCCCTCGTCGTACAGAAGCGGCTGCGACTTGACCACCAGACGGTCGGCGCCGACCTGCTGCACCTGGCCCCACCTGATCCGGCAGCGATCCAGCACCATCAGGGCCTGCTCGTAGCGCCGGTCGTTGCCGAGCAGCCCGACCCACGGGTAGATGCAGAACACGTGGTAACTGTGGTGCGGCATCCCGCCGACCAGCGCCGCGTCGGCGAGCTTGCCGAACTGCGAACCGGTGGTGAACCGGAAGCGATCCTCCATGGACTGCGCGAGTGGCCGGACCCCGACCCTGTCCAGCAGACGGTTGCCGACCCAGTACGCCTCCACCACCCGCCGGTCCAGCGGATCACCCACACCGGTCGCCTGCGCAATCAGCTCCAGATAGGGCCAGGCACCGTTGAACTGACGCGCCAGGTCGCGCAGGCCGTTGTCGACGGTGGCCGTCGCTCCGTACTGGAACAGCGCCTGTGAGTCCGGCGGCCCACAGGAGCCGCGATAGTTCGGCGGAAACGCGTACCGGACGAACAATGTCGGACCGGCAACGCGGGCGACATCGGGCGGGCTGATGGTCGTCACGGGATTGCCCTTCCAGGACCGTCGTCACGGTATGCCTCACCGACACCGTCAGCGGAATGCACTCTGATGCTCATCGGCCTCCGCTCCGACCCTGCGGGCTGACCAGGTGGTCGCCGCTTGGGTGCTCACGCGTGCGGGATGCAGCGCAGCTGCCCTGGCGCACCTTCGGGACATTACTCCGGAAGAAGGACATCGCTCCCGCGCACCGTGGGCCGGCCGCCGAACATCGTCATCACCGCGCCGGAGAAAGGCGTTGCACACCTGCCGGAACGCTCGTACCTTCGAGGTACACATGAGAGGAGGTGGTCCGGAAGTTGAATTCCTATCGGACACGTGAGGTGGCTGGCCGCTAGGCCGTCAACCGCCCGCCAGGTGCCGGTCGATCGGGAGATCGAGGCAGAGGTTTCTTGCCACAGCGGCCTGGCCAGAACCGGACAGTCACCCGACCCTCGGGCCGCCGATACTTAGTCCACGTCGGCGCGCCGCTCATGCTTTCTCGGCACGTGCGGCAGGCCTGGGGGTCGTCCGTGCCCGTCCGTGCCCGGAGTCACACTGTCGAGAACACTTTCATCCGTACCCGGCCTCACAATGTCGAGAACGCTCTCAGTGGATACCGACGATCCGGGGGCATGTTATCCACTGGAACCGTTCTACTGAGTGCGTGCCTGATCGGCCTGGAACCCTAGTCGACGACACCGGCGGCGGCAGCTGCCTGCCGGTAGGCGGCGGCCAACGAGCTGACGGTCTCGTGGGCGTTGAGGCCGGAGGGGTTCGGCACCACCCACAGCTCGGCGCCGGCGAGCGGGTCTGGTTGCCGTCCGGCCTGTGAGCGTGGATGCCGGAAAGCCGTGCGGTACGCGGTGATGCCGGCCACCGCAACCACGCGGGGGCGATGAGCCGCGACCAGTCGGGCGACCCTTTCGGCGCCGTCGTGCAGCTCGTCGACCGTCAGTTCATCGGCTCTCGCGGTGGGCCGGCGGACCACGTTGGTGATGCCGACTCCTTGGGCGATCAGGTGGGCGGCGTCGTCCGCGGACATGCCGGCGGACGCGTCGATGAGGTGGTCGGTGATCCCGGCGATGTAGATCGCCGAGTAGAACCGGTTCCCCGGGCGAGCGAAATGGGCGTTGGCGGCCGCCGTCCACAACCCGGGGTTGATGCCGACGAACAGCAGACGCAGGCCGGGGCCGAGCAGATCGTCCACCTGCCGCGTCCGCGCCGCCTCGAGTTGCTCCCGGGTGAATCCCACTGTTGCAGAAGCTACCCGACACCGGCGTCGCGCCGGCTACCCGAACCCCGGGACCGCGGCGGCGGTGGTCAGGCAAGATGGCGGCAGGCAATTCGCCGGCCGCGGTGGCCGGTGATCACGAGTCGAAGGAGTCCCCCACCATGGGCGTCAGTCTCAACAAGGGCGGAAACGTCTCGCTGACCAAGGCGGCACCGAACCTGTCCTCACTGGTCCTGGGCCTCGGATGGGATCTGCGGACGACCACCGGCGCCGACTTCGACCTGGATGCCAGTGCACTGGTCACCGGGGCGGACGGCAAGGTCCTGAGCAACGGCCACTTCGTCTTCTTCAACAACAAGCGGAGTCCGGACGGCGCTGTCGAACACTCAGGTGACAACCTGACCGGCGAGGGTGCCGGCGACGACGAGACGGTCACGGTGAACGTCACGGCGCTGCCGCCGGAGGTGGACAAGGTGGTGGTGGCGGCGTCGATCTACGAAGCGGATGCCAGGGGGCAGAGCTTCGGCCAGGTCCGCAACGCCTATATCCGGGTGCTTGACCAGGGAAGTGGCGAGGAGTTGGCGCGCTACGACCTCACCGAGGACGCCGCAGGCGAGACCGCCATGGTGTTCGGCGAGCTCTACCGCAACGGCCAGGAGTGGAAGTTCCGTGCCGTCGGCCAGGGCTACGCCTCCGGACTGACCGGCATCGCCCAGGACTTCGGCGTCCAACTCTGAGGTATTCCGGCCACCTGTGCACCCCGGCCACCTGGTGCACCCCGGCAACCTGGTGCACCTGGGCGACCCAGCGGCGGCGGCTACTGCGCCTTGGACGCCGAGGACATGTGGAAGCAGTCGACGGGCACCCGTGCGAGACCGCGGCGACCCGTCCGGGCTGCCCTTGCCCTCAAGCCCGATGATCACGGTTCTGGGCACGCCACACGCCTGTTCGACGAGCCGGCGCTCAGGGTCGCTGCCGGCGGCTGAGCGCCCGATGGCGGAGTGCGGGTGAGCACCTGACATTCCTGTCCGCCGACTGCAACTCGCCGGGCCACTCATGACGTCCCTGCGCCATGACCAGCAATCACACCCGCCGATTGGGTGCTCTTCGCCTCCTCGCCGCAGTGATCATCGTGAGCACCATGGCCGGCTGCGCGGCCTGGCCGATCGCCGGAATCGCTGCACCCGCGGCCGGTCGGCCCGGCACGACGGTCGTCACCACCACGGGAACCACCGTGACGACGGCGGGCACGGCACAGCGGCCGGCGAACCTCAAGGGCCCGAGCAAGTCCGCGCAACCACTGCTGGCGGTCAACACCAAGCCCACCTTCTACTGCGACACCAGGGGCACGTTGACGCCCACACTGGTTGTCTACGACGACGGTGTGGTGCTGTCGACAGACGGGCTGGGCGCCTACTGCGACAAGGTGCCCAAGGTCAGCCTCGGCTGGATGGACCCCTCCGAGGCTCGGACGATGCTCGACTCCTACTTCGCCTCACCGGAATCCAGAGTCGACATGTCCGATCTGAAGGTGACCGACCTGCCCTACAGCAGCATCGACTACCACAGCTCGGACGGACCGAAGTCGGTCGAGGTCTACGGCCTGGGCTTTGACGACGACGCCGTCCCCCTCGACCAACGAGCCGCGCGCCGCGCGCTGGGCTCCTTGCTCGACACGCTGTATGCCCGCGCCGTGAGTGCCAGCTGGGTACCCGACCGGGTGGTGATCACCACGGCGGGGGACAAGCCGAGCCACACGACCGATCCGGCGCCGGGACTGGCGAAGTGGCCGATCCCCGTCACCCCCGATGTCCGCACGGTGATCGACGGCAGCTCCTCGAGCAAGCGGTGTGCCACCATCACCGGAGCCGATGCGACCACGGTGCTTGCCGCACAGAAGGACCGTTCCGCACAGGCCGGGTGGATCGTTGACGGCAAGCAACAGTGGTTCGCCATCGGGATCGTGCTGCCGACGTTCCGCCCCTGCCCCGGCTGAACCTCGTCAGGTTGCTGAGACCAGGTTGTCGACCTGCAGTTCGGGGAGATCATCGGCCGGGGCGAAGCCGAAGATCTTCCCGTAGAAGGAGAGTTCGCTCTCGGTGGCATCCTTGATGGTGCCGGCCATCCGAAAGCCGTGTCCCTCACCCTGGTAGATCTTCAGGGCGACCGGGCGGCCCTTGGCCCGTACCGCGTCGGCCATCTCGATGGACTGATTGGGTGGCACTACTTTGTCGTCGGCGCCCTGCAACAGCAACAGGGCGCAGTCGAGGCGGTCGGTGTGGCGGACCGGTGACCGGTCGAGATAGATCGCGCGTTGCCGCGGATACTCGCCGACAAGTCCTTCCAGGTAACGGGACTCGAACTTGTGGGTATCGGTGGCCAGCGCTTCCAGATCACCCACGCCATACTTGCTCACTCCGGCGACGAAGGTGTCGCGGAAGGCCAGTGCCGCCAGCGTAGTGTAGCCGCCGGCGCTGCCGCCCCTGATCGCCAGCCGGCGCGGGTCGACGCGACCCTGATCGACGAGAAACGCCGCGCCGGAACAACAGTCGTCGACGTCCACGATGCCCCAGTTCCCTCGAAGGCGATCCCGATAGCCGCGCCCGTAACCAGTACTGCCACCGTAATTGACGTCCAGCACCGCCAGGCCCCTCGTGGTCCAGTACTGCACTGCCAGCGACAACCCGGGCGACGCCGCCGAGGTCGGCCCCCCATGGGACAGTACGATCAGTGGCGGCAGTTCACCGTCCACGGCCTGCGCGTCCGGGTTGGTCGGCTGGTAGAAGAATCCGTGCGTCTGTGCACCGTCCGCAGACGGCCAACTGATCGGCTCTGCCAGCGAGAAGTACGCCGGGTCAACAGATTCCGAGACACTGCGCTTCAGTTCGACCAATCCGCCGGTCCGCGGATCGACCCGGACCAGGGCCGACGGACGATCGCGGAAGGACGCCACCGACAGCACCTCGTCGCCGTCGGCGGTGACGTGGTCGACTGCCGCGAGATCGATGTCGATGTCCGCCGGCTCGAAGGCGCTGTCGGTGCCGGTCGGTGGGTTCTCCCCATGATCACCGGTCAGCGGACTGTCGCCGGAAAGCTGTACCGCCGTCGGGCACAGTCGGACCAGGCGCACACCGTCCGGCTGACAACGGCCGATCACCACCGCCCCATCCGCCGTCTCCGTCCACCCGCGTTGGCCGAAGGTCCAGGCCGGCCCGGCACAATCGGCGTCCACCGGATAGACGTTGGTTCCGTCGACGTGCAGGTTCCAATACCCGCTCCGATCAGAGCACCAGGCGAGCCGCCCGTCGGCCAGCCAACCGATGTCGGCGATGGACACCCCGGGGCCGCCGTCGGCGTGCAGCGCCCCGGCCGCGTCCGCGTCGCCCGTCCACAACACCCCGCTGTCCCATGGCATGTCCGGATGTTCCCAGGTGTACCAGGCCAGCCGGTGCCCATCGGCCGAGAGCCGGGGGGCGGACACGAAATCGTGGCCGTCGACGAGGACGTCGCCCTCGGTCTCGGCGCCTGGCCCGGCGTCCAGATCGACCCGGACGATCGAGTTCACGCACTGGGTCGGGCCGCCCCGCTCACCGAGCCGCCGATGATCCTCGCGGACCGCGAGCACCCGTCGGCGGGGTAGATCGATCTCCAGATCGGCGTACCGGAGAACCCGGTCCGGCAGGTCCGGAGTGATCGGCCGGGCCGCGGTGCGCTGGCCGTCGATGACGTACAGCCGGCCATCGGCGAAGTTCGAGAAGACGACGACGCCGTCGGCGACCGCGCAGGCGCCGCCGCCGTACTCGTGGACGCTGCTTCTGACGTTGAACGGCGGCGGGGTCAGGTCCGTCGTCTCGCCATCGGCGGACCGGACCAGCACCGTACGACCCTGCTCGCTGGGCCGGGACTCCAGCCAGTAGAGGCTGGCGCCGTCGGCGTGTGGACTCGACAGCCCCACCGAGCCGCCGGTGAGCAAGTCGGTACTGATCGGGGACGGCCAGGAACCGTACGGCAGTGATGCGGCAGTGGGCATCTATCTGTTCTACCCGGTGGCATCTGCGGCTGACCGGCCAGGCATCCGGGCAGCTCGCGGTTTGACGCTTCTATGCCTGGTGTCAAGCGATGCAGGTCTGTAGTTGGCGGAAGACGGAGCGACAGACGTAGCGCTTGAGACACCGGCGGATTTCGCGGCTGCTTCGGCCTTCAGCGCGCCGGCGGGAGGCGTAGTCGCGGGTGGCGGGGTCGTAGCTCATGCGGCTGCGGACGGCGATGTCGAAGGCGCGGTGAGCTGCCGGTCGCCTGGTCGGGAGAGCCGGTGTCGGCTGGTATTGCCTGAGGACGCTGGTAGGGGTGCGATCCCGCCGAGGCTGGCGAAGGCTGCCTCCGAGCGGACGCGTCCGCGGTGGGAGTAAGCGCAGACGATGATCGTCCCGGTGACCGGCCCAAGCCCGGGGACGTCTTGCAGGCCGGGAGCGAGCTGCTCGGTCAGCTGGCGCAGCTGGCGATGGTTGTCCTTGAGCAGTTGGGACTGCTCATAGGACAGTGACCGCGAGACGACGGGCTTAGCGACGGGCGATCACCGACGCGTCGGCAGAGGCGGTGTGGCGCAACGGATCGCACGCTCACCGGTGGGCGATACCTACCGGGGGGTCAGTACACAGAACTCGTTGCCGTCGGGATCGGCCATCTCCACCCAGCTGACATTGCGCTGACCGGCGTCGATGTGCGTCGCCCCGAGGGCGACCAGCCGGTCGACCTCGGCGTGCTGATCACCCTCGGGCGGTGGCCTGAGGTCGAAGTGCAGCCGGTTCTTGCCGGTCTTGGCCTCGAAAGGTGGCCCGCCCCAGGTGATCTTCGGACCGCCGTGCGGCGAGCGGATCGCGGTCTCCTGGTCCTGATCCCAGACCAACGGCCAGTCCAGCGCACGGCTCCAGAAATACCCGACCTCCTGCGAACCGTCGCAGGCCAGCGCCCCGACGAATCCGCACTCGGCGAGGAAGTTGTTGCCCGGCTCGATGACGCAGAACTCATTGCCTTCGGGATCGGCGAGCACCAGGTGGCCCTCCTCCGGGCGTTGACCGATGTCGATGTGACGAGCGCCGAGTTCCAGCGCTCGCGCCACCGTCTGCTGCTGGTCTTCGAGGTAGGTGCTCGTCAGATCGAAGTGCGCTTGGTTCTGGACAACCTTCTGTTCCTGCGTGGGCAGAAATCGGATCCGGAACCCGGTGTCATCGTTGGGTAGCAGTGCGATTCCGTCGTGGGGGTCGGTGGCCATCTCCCAGCCCAGGATGCCGGCCCAGAAGCGCGCGAGACGGGGCGGATCATTCGCATCGATGCACAGCGCGAACAGGTGAGTGGTCATCCCGGTCTGTATCTCCGATCCGCCGACTCGCGGCAACGGACAAGACACCTGCGTGCCCATCGAGACCGCAACGCTACGGGCCGGCGGGATTGCCGCGCAACGCAATTGAGTCAGCGGGCGAAGCGACCGCGCTGCACCGTGCGCAGGCCGGTGTGGTGGGACGTTTGGTACGCCAAACCGCGAAAAATGGCCCCGGAGCTCCTATGCGGGCATCTGGCGTACCACACGTCCCGCCGCCCAAGTCGTTCAAGCACATCACGACGACCGGTGCATCGTCGAGTCTGCTGGATCCGCGACCGGGCAACCGCTTCCGGTTCAGCGTCTGTTGCGGGAGACCAACTGTCGCAGTAGCGCGAGCACACCGAGGAGTCCCAGCGCGGCCGCCGCCGGCTTCGCATACCGCTTCAGTAGCACCGGCCCGATGGTGGAGAGCAGGTTGATCTCCGCGTGTTCCGGACCTATCGGCGAAACGGCCCTTGCCGGCGCCGGCCGGATCGCTTCCACGGTGGCCGGCGCGACCCCTTCCACGATGGCCGGCGGAAATCCTTCACCAGTGGCTGGCGGAGCTTCTGTGGCCGGCGCAGGCTTGCCGTCGGCCCGCGCAGTTCCGGTGGCCGCAATCCGGGCTCCGTGCGCCGGTCCGCCCGTCGGCACATCCCTGGCTGAGGGGGCCTTGGGAGTCGGCCGTTCGGATTCGGGCAGGTCGTCCGCCGCGACCGGCGGGGTCGCGGGGTCCGCCTTCGGAAACGACGGTGTCGACTCGGCGATCCCCGCGGGCGATGAGGCGGGGTTCGGCGCTGTCGCGCTGACTGCCGGGCTCGGGTCCTCGGCGGCGGCCAGGGCCGGAGAGCCGGCGTGCGCGCCATCCTCGCCGCCGAGCTTCGCCTTGATGCACTCGACGAACTGCCCGATCAGCTTGTCCGACACATCCTGGATGACCCCTCGGCCGAACTGCGCCGGTTTGCCGGTGATGCTCAGATCGGTGCTGACATCCACCGCGGTGCCGGAGCCGTCTGCTGCCAGCTGCGCCGAAATGGTGGCCGACGCGGTTCCGTTGCCGCGCTTGTCCTTGCCGTTGGCCACGATCACCACCTTGCGGGCAGCGTGGTCGCGCTCCCGGTAACTGCCGGAACCGTTGTACTGCAACGATATGGGTCCAAGCTTCACCTTCACCGATCCGGTGAAGTCGTCCCCGTCGACGCTCTGGACCGTCGCGCCGGGCAGGCAGCCGCCGATCAGGTCCAGGTCGTTGAACGCGTCCCAGGTCTCGGTCATCGAGGCCGGCACCGTGAAGTGGTGGTGCAGATCCATCAGGATCCGCCCGCGGCCGCCACGACCGCCCGCCTGGCCAGCACCCGCGCCAGGTGACGGCGGTAGTCGGCGTCGCCGTTCAGGTCCGTCGGTGGGCTGGTTCCGTCGGCCACCGACGTCACAGCGGCGGCCACCGCGTCGTCCGTCGACTGACAGCCGACCAGCGCCTGTTCCACCGCCGCGGCCCGTATCGGCGTGGAGCCCATGTTGGTGAGCGCGACAGCCGCCTCCGCAATCGAAGCACCGGCAGCGTTCTCGGAGCGGTCCATCCTGACGGCCGCGGCCACCGCCACGATCGACCATTGCTGCGACACCCGGGTGAACTTCTCGTACCTCGCGCCCCACCCGGCATGGCTGGGAACGCGGATCTCAGTGAGGATCTCGTCCTCGCCGACCGCGGTGGTGAAGATGCCCTGGAAGAACTCGGCGGCCGGTACCGTGCGGGTTCCGGCGGCCCCGGCGATCACCATCTCGGCATCCAGCGCCAGTGCCGGAGCCAGCAGATCGCCCGCCGGGTCGGCGTGCACCAACGCTCCGCCGAAGGTACCGCGATGCCGGACCTGAGGATCGGCAACGGTCTTCGCCGCCTCGTGCAACAGCAGCAGGTGCTCGCGCACCAGCGCGTCGGTCTCCAGTTCGTGGTGGGTGGTCATCGCGCCGATGACGACCGTGTCACCGTCCAGCCGAACTCCCCGCAGGGTGTCGATCCTGCCGAGGTCCAGCACCATCTCGGGGGCCGCCAGCCGCAGCCGCAGGACCGGCAACAGCGACTGTCCGCCGGCCAGCAGCTTCGTCTCGGTGTCGCCGGCCTCGCCGAGCAGCCGGATCACCTCGTCCACCGATGTCGGTGCCTGATAGTCGAAGGCCGAGGGGATCATGTCCGGTCAACTCCGTCCTGGTCGGCGCTGCCGGCGACATCGGCAGTGCCGGCGTCAGCGGTGCCCGCATCATCGGCAGTGCCCGCATCATCGGCAGTGCCCGCATCGTCGGCGGTGCCGGCGCCGGCGCTCGCGCCGGCAACACCACCGGCCGCCATCGCCGATGTCTCGGTCCCGCCGGGGTCATTTCCGCCGAGCCCTGTGCCCTTCTCCGCTGCCGCACTGGAGCCGGTAGGACTGACTCCCTTGCCCTGCAACGCCTTCCACACCGCGTACGGCGACAGCGGCATCGGCAGGTCCGTCACCCCGAGATGTCGCACGGCATCCAGCGCGCCGTTGACGATCGCCGGGGTGGAGGCGATGGTGCCAGCCTCTCCGACACCCTTGGCGCCCAACTCGTTGCTGGTCGCAGGGGTCGAGCGGATGCTGGTGTCGTAATGCGGCAGGTCCGCGGCGCTGGGCACCAGGTAGTCGACGAACGATCCGGAGACCAAGGTGCCATGGTCGTCGTAGACGGCATCTTCGAACATCGCCTGAGCGATGCCCTGGGTGAGCCCGCCGTGCACCTGGCCCTCGACGATCATCGGATTCACCACGGTGCCGATGTCGTCCACTGCAACGTACTTGCGGAGCTTCACCATGCCGGTCTCGGTGTCCACCTCGACCGCTGCCAGATGGGTGCCGTGTGGGAACGAGAAGTTCACCGGATCGAATGTGGCGTCCGCGTCCAGGGATGCTTCCATCCCGTCCGGCAGGTTGTGCGCGGCGAAGGCCGCCAGCGCCAGGTCACCGATGCCGATGGAGGTATCGGTGCCCTTCACGGTGAACTTTCCGGAAACGAACTCCAGATCGTCGGACGAGGCCTCGAGCAGGTGCGAGGCAAGGGGTTTCGCCTTGTCGATCACCTTCTGTGCTGCGTTCAGCACGGCCTGGCCGCCCACCACCAGCGACCTGGACCCGTAGGTGTCCATTCCCTTGTGCGCGATCTGGGTGTCGCCGTGCAACACCTCGATGTCCTCGAACGGCACACCCAGCTTGTCGGCCACGATCTGGCTCCACGCCGTCTCGTGCCCCTGGCCGTGCGGGGAGGACCCGGTCACCACCTCGACCTTGCCCGTCGGCAGCATCCGGATCGACGCATGCTCCCAGCCGCCGGCCCCATAGGCCAGCGAGCCGAGGATCCTGGACGGCGCCAGCCCGCACATCTCGGTGAAGGTGGAGATGCCGATCCCGAGCTGTATCTTGTCCCCGGATTCCCTGCGGCGCAGCTGCTCTGCCCGCAGATCGTCGTACCCGAACAGGTCCTTGGCCTTGGCGGTTGCCGCCTCGTAGTTACCCGAGTCGTACTGCAGTCCGCTGACCGTGGTGAACGGGAACTCGTCGACGGTGATCCAGTTCCGCCTGCGCAGTTCGAGCGGCTCGATCGAGAGCTCGGCAGCCAGTTCGTCGACGATCCGTTCGATGCCGAACGTCGCTTCCGGCCGACCTGCTCCCCGATACGCGTCGGTCCACGTCTTGTTGGTGAATACCGTGGTCAGGTCGAAGCGGTAGGCCGGGATCTTGTAGATGGCGTTGAACATGAACGCGCCCAGCGCCGGCACCCCGCCACCGATCAGCGCCAGGTATGCCCCCATGTCCGCCAGCAGCTCCACCGTGAAGCCGGTGATCTTGCCGTCCCTGGTGGCCGACATGGTGAGTTTCTGGATCTGGTCGCGGCCGTGGTGGGAGGCGACCATCGACTCCGAGCGCGTCTCGGTGTACTTCACCGGCCTGCCCAGCCGCTGTCCGGCAAGGATGGTGATGACCTCCTCGGGGTTGACCTGCAGCTTCCCGCCGAACCCACCGCCGACGTCAGGGCTGATGATCCGCAGCTTCGACTCCGAGATGCCCAGGGTGAGCGCCAGCATCACCCGCAGCACATGCGGGATCTGGGTGGATGCGTACAGCACCAGTTGCTCCCCGGTCGGGTCGCAGACCCACGACCTGGGCTCCATGAACGCTGGTATCAAACGGTTCTGCCGGAAGGTTCGCTCGATGACGATGTGCCCGGTCGGATCGTCCCTGGCAGCCTGGATCGCGGCCCTTGCGTCCTCGCCGGTGCCGGCCTCGGCCGAGTCGAACACGAAGTGAGCGGACACGTTGGTGCCCAGATCGCTGTGGACCACAGAGGAATCGGCGGCGGCCTGCTGGAGATCGAGCACCTGCTCCAGTTCTTGGTAGTCGACGTCGACCAGCTCGGCGGCGTCCCGGGCGATCTGCGGGGTCCTGGCCACGACGGCAGCGACGATCTCGCCGGCGAACTTCACCGTGTCGACCGCTATCGATGGATGCTTCGGCGCCTTTTGGTCCGGGACGATCGGCCAGGCATTGGGCAAACTGCCTTGTACGTCGGCGATGTCGGCGCCGGTGAGCACTGCCACCACCCCTTCGGCGGCCTTCGCCGCCTCGGTGTCGATGCCGGTGATCGTGGCATGCGCGAACGGCGAGCGGACCATCGCGATGTGCAGCATGCCCGGCAGCACGACGGCATCGGTGAACCGGGTGCGGCCGGTGATCAGCCGCTGATCCTCCTTGCGTGCCCTGGACCTGCCGACCTCGCCGCCCTCGGTCCCGGCCGCCGGACGCTCGTCGACGGTGGTCATTCCGACACCCCCGCCGCTACCTGCTGCACGGCCTTGACGATGTTCTGATAACCGGTGCAGCGGCACAGGTTTCCCTCGATGCCGAGCCGGATCTCGTCCTCCGTGGGGTGGGGATTCTCCGACAGCAGACTGACCGACTGCATGATCATTCCCGGTGTGCAGTAGCCGCACTGCAGGGCGTGGCAGTCGTGGAACGCCTGCTGCATCGGATGCAGCCGGCCGTCCTGCGCCAGGCCCTCGATGGTGGTCACCTCGTGCCCGTCCGCCTGTACCGCCAGCACGGAGCAGGACTTCACGCTCACCCCGTCCAGGTGCACCGTGCAGGCACCGCAGTTGGAGGTGTCGCAGCCGACCACCGTGCCGGTCTTCCCGAGCGCCTGCCGCAGGTGGTGCACCAGCAACGTTCGAGGTTCCACCTCGTCGGTGTAGCTGGTGCCGTCAACCTTGATCCTGACCTGCGCCATCGATGGCCGCCTTCCGTCGTCGTTGCCGGGTGCCGATCGGCGGTGCTCCGGGTTCAACCGCTCCGGCTCAGCACCACGTGTGATCTATTCGACAACGTACGCCGGGAGGTCCGTCCCGGGAATGCGCGGCGGGATTCTCAGACGGCGGCCGGTGCGGCACCCGCGATGAACTCGCCGTTCTCGCCGAGATGGCCGGTGGCCGCTTCCTCCCAGCCGCCGTGACCATCCGGCACGCCGATGGTGACGGTGCCGTCGGGATCGATCTGGATGACCTGATCGGTGCGTCCGTCGCCGTCGACGTCGGAGTAGCCGACGACGGTGCCGTTCTCCAGCGTGGTGACGACGGTGTCCGGGGTGCCGTCACCGTCGAAGTCCGCTGTGGGCGCGCCCAGCTGATACGACTGCCCGTTCGCGTCGGTGTAGGTGATGGTGGCCCCGTCGGACGCCGCGGAATCTCCGGTCGGTTCCGCGGCCGCGGCGCCGGTCACATCCACCGGCTGGTCGGCGGCTCCACCCCCAGCGGTGGCGGCGACATTCGACAGTACGGCGCCGCCGACCGCGTTGTCGGCGTTGTCCGAGCCGTCGATGCCCGAAGTGGTACCGGCGGATCCGGAACCTGCGTCCTCCACGAATTCGCCGTTGGCATCCAGACGCCCGGACGCGGCGACCTCCCATCCGCCTTTGCCGTCCGATACGGAGATGGTCACCCGGTTGTCGGTGCCGATCTGGGTGATCTGATCCGCCTCGCCGTCGGCATTGCGGTCGGTGTAACCGGTAGTGGAGCCGTCGTCGTTGCGGACGATCGCGGTGTCCGCAGTGCCGTCCCCGTCCATGTCCGCGGTCGGCGGCCCCACTTCGACCGGCCTGCCCTGGTCGTCGACGACGGTGATCGACCCGGGCGCCGCGTCGCCGGACGTGTCGCCTGACGTATCGCCGGAGGCACCAGCTGGATCGGCGCCAGTACCCGGATCGGCGGAACCCGAGCCGTCGCTGCCGGGATTGTCGCTGCCGGGATTGTCGCTGCCCGAGCCGCCCAGACCGGCATCGCCGCCGGACGGCCCGTGCTCGACCTGGTGGCCCTGGGCGTCGTAGCCGGTGACCGAATCGGCATCACCGTCATGGTCGGCGTCGGTGACCACCACCGTGTACTCGTCCTGGCCGACGATCACCGAGTCGGCCACGCCGTCGTGGTCGGAGTCGTAGGTCGCAGCGCCGAGATCCTCGCCGTGCGCGCTGATGCTCGCGCCCGGCTCGACGCCCTCGGATCCGTCGCTGTACTCCATGGTGATCTCCTCCACCGCCCCGATGGGGCACTTGGCTTCCTGCCGGTCTGACGTCGGGCACCGCCGCTCCGGTTCCCGCGCCCGGTTCGGTGCACATCAGTCGGTGCTCATCAGTGGGTGCACATCAGATCGTCGAACTCCTGCCGACCCCGAGCACCGCTGACAGGTTCGTCGGTACGACCGCCCCGACGACCGTGTTCGCCGCCGACGCTTCGGCGGCTCGGGCCGCACGGACCGCTCGGGCGACCACCGCCGGTACCTCCCGGCGCAGGGACGGATGAGCGGCCCTGGTGATCAGCGGTGCGACGGTCGGTGCGCCGGTGTGCTGCTCGCGGAGCGCGGCGAGCAGTTGGGTCAGCGACTGCCGGGAGATGGGTGAGGGCGAGCCGCCGGCTCCCGGCCGGCCCGATCCTGCGGATTCACCCGATCCTGCGGATTCAGTTGTCATCGGTTCACCTTCCCGATCCACCGGCAGGCCAACCCACGTTCTCCCAGGACGGCGTCTGCACCCAACGCCCGGTGGCGTCGATGCTGTACTCCGCGCTCCTGGTGCCGTCCAGGTTGACGGTCCAGGCCCGGTCCGCGACGCCATCACCGTCGGCATCCTGGTAGTACTGGGTGCTGCCGCCGACTCCTGGCACCGAAACTGTATCCGCCACCCCGTCCCCGTCGCTGTCGATCGTCGCAGGTCCGGCCGCGACGTGCCGGCCGCCGACCGACACGGTCAGTTGCTCCTCACCCGTCATCCCGCTGGGCAGCTCGGCGCCGGAAGCCTTCCCGGTCTCGTCCACCACCAGGGCGCCGGAACCGTCGACGTGCCCGTGCTGCGTCTGGGCCCACTGGCCGTGGGCGTCCTGCGCCATCCACAGCGCGTGACCGGTGTCCGGGTCGATGTCGATCAGCTGGTCGGCCGCGCCGTCGGCGTCGGTGTCCGAGACGATCAGCACATGCCCGTCCTGGGTGCGCACGGCCACCGACTCCGAGACGCCGTCACCATCCAGGTCCTGGTTCGGTCGGCCGAGATCCACCGCGTCCACACCGGGAGCGCGCAGCTCGATGTCCGGCGATCCGACATGCTGCGGGGCCGGCCGATGGCTCGCCGGTCTCGTCGGTTCGGACGGTGCGGCGTGGTGCCCGGCCTGGGCAGCATTCTCGGTGGGGACGAAATCCCCGTCGCCGGCGATGTGCCCCTGCACCGCCACCACCCATCCGCCGCCGCTGGCGAGCGAGATGCTGGCGCTGTGATCGGCATTCACGGTCAGGAGCTGATCTGCGCGCCCGTCGCCGTCGGTGTCGGAGTACTGGTAGATCACGCCGGCCCGCTCAACCACCGCCGTCTCCGGGGCTCCGTCGCCGTTCATGTCGTACTGCGGCGCTCCGGCGTCGATGTATCTGCCGTGGTCATGGACGGCGATGTGGTCGTCCGGCACGGCGCCGTGGCCGGATCCGCCCGGCTGCGTCGGATCCGCGGTGTCGGTCGACACCATCTCCCAGTTCCCGTCGGCGTCGCTCCGGCTGACCGTCACGTGTCCATCGGCGTCCACCACCGTGAGCCGGTCGGCGAGCCCGTCGCCGTCGAGATCGCTGGCATGGGTGACCGAGCCGTCCGCGCTGCGCACCACGATGGTGTCCAGCACTCCGTCGCCGTCGCTGTCGGCGGTCGCCGGGCCGGTGAACTCGGTGCCGGCCGCGCCGGGGGCGGTGACCTGCGGCGGCTCTGCGGCTCCCGGCTCTGCGGCTGACGGCGCGGTGGCTGGCGGCGCGGTGGCTGACGGCGCGGTGGCTGACGGCTCTGCGGCTGACAGCTCTGCGGCTGACGGCTCTGCGGCTGACGGCGCGGTGGCTGGCGGCGCGGAAGTCGGATCGCCGGCCGGCTCGATGCCGGGCTCGGACAGGGTGATCCCGCCGAACGGATCGATGGTGCCGGTGCTGGTCAGCTGCCAGTTGCCGTTCTCGCCGTCTGCGCCGCCGAGGGTCCAGGCCGTGACGTGGCCGTCCAGGTCGACCCGGACGATCTGATCCACCCGGCCGTCACCGTCCAGATCGGAGTACACCTCGGCGCCGCGGGCGCTGTAGGACACCACGGAGTCCGGCGTCTCACCAGTCGACGCCAGTGTCGGTTCCCCGATGTCGATCATCGAGCCGCCGGCGTCGGTCAGCTGCAGGCCGGTCGGCAGGTCTGCTGATGCGCCGCCGTGGACGTCGCCGAACTCCGGCGGCACCGGGTCCGCGAATCCGCCGGCTCCGACCTGCTCGGCAGATGCGTCGAAGGTGGGAAGCGCAGCCTCGATCGATCCATGGTGGTCCGCCGCGTGGTCGGCGTACGGCTCGTGGTGCTCGATCATCCGTCCCCCTGTCGGTGGCCCGGGGCGGCCGCTGGTCTGCTGGCGTCCATCATCACTGTTCGCGAACGGCGGTGCTCCGGTTCCGACGCGACGGCCGCGCCGGCGGTTCCTGTGCCGGACGGTTCGGCCGCCTCGGCCGGGCGCTGACCTGCGGCAATCCATCTTCCGGGTCGATCAGCCTGATTCCAGCTGCGCGCCGACAAGCTCGCGGGGGTGGGCGTCGATCCAGCGGGCCAGCACCGACCGGGACAGCAATTCGTCGACCACCATGTACACCGCGCCTGTCACTCCGGACATCTCGCCCAGCGCGGAGGTGGTGATCTCCAGCGACCTGGTGGCCAGCGGCAGCGAGCGTCCGAGCACGGTGCGCCGGACGTTGGCGAGATAGACGTCATTGTTCGTCGTCACCTGGCCACCGATCAGAATGAGCGAAGGATTGAACAGGTTGACGATGCGCGCCACCGATTCGCCGACCAGGTGCGCCGAGTAGGACAGCAGCCCGATGCTCACCTGGTCACCGCTGCGGGCGGCCTGGATCACGTCCGCCGGTCGCAACTCGCCCTTGGCGGCCAGCACGGCGGCGAGCCGCTCACTGCGTCCCTCGCGGGCGGCGGAGGTGGCGTCCCGGGCGATGGCGATGCCACCGGCCAGCGCCTCCAGACATCCGACGTTGCCGCAGCGGCAGATGACTGTCGAGTCGGTGACGGCGTTGATGTGGCCGATGTCGCCGGCACAGCCCTGGGCGCCGCGGTGCAGCAGGCCGCGGGAGACCAGTCCGGCGCCGATCCCCGACCCCACTTTGATGAATACCGCGTCCTGTTGGCCGACTGCCCGACCCTTACGAATCTCACCGAGCATCATGACGTTGACGTCGTTGTCCACCCACACCGGGACCCCACGGGCGGTGGCGAAGTGCCGGCGGATGTCGTGGCCGTCCCAGCCGGGCATGATCGGCGGCGCGACGGGCCGGCCGGTGGCGAACTCGACCGGACCGGGAAGGCTGATACCGATACCCCACAGGCCGATGCTGTTGCCGGCCAGCACTTCGCCGGCCAGCACTTCGTCGAACAGCTGGTCCACCGTGGCCAGAGTCGGTTCCGGGCCGTCGGTGAGGTCGGCGAATACCAGGCGCTGCTGCTGGATGTTGCCCAGCAGGTCGGCGAGCGCCACTCTGATCGTGGTCGCCCCGAGGACGGCCACCAGGATCCGCCCGGCGTCCGCGACGAACGACAGCCGGCGGGCGGCTCGACCCCCGGTGGAGGCCCCTGGCGGCCCCTCGGTCAGCAATCCGGATTCCAGCAGGCGGTCGACCCGGTCGGCGACGGTGTTGCGGCCGAGGCCGGAGGCCTGGGCCAGTTCTGTCCGGGTACTGGCGGAACCCATGCGAACCAGATCGAGGACGGTGACCAGGCCGTCGAGCTGATCGGGAAACCTGACGGTGCTCGAGCCGGACATCACCCCGCCACCTTCCTTGCCAGCGACTCCGGTTCGGTGCCTGGCACGCCAACCGGACATGTCCGCTGAATTCCCATTCGTTACCTGCGAACAGTTGACTTCCGCATCCGACATGCATAAGTTACTCTCTGAGCAGCTAAACAACCGTAGCGCATCACCTCCGTCGCACCGCCTTCACACCCCGCACCTTCACACCCCGCACCTTCACACCCCGCCGATCTACCCACGGCCCGATCGACCGCCCCCTCACAGGCTCCAGCAGGGCGTTCGCTCCCTGCGGCGCCCCCTTCACCGGAGAAGGTCTGATGAACTCCGCTCCCGCGAGCCAGGCTCCCGCTTCGGGCGCCGGCCGGCGGAGGGTCGCGATCATCGGCGCCGGAATGGTCGGCGAGATCCACCGTCGCGCCGCCGTGCTGGCCGGAGCGGATGTGATCGGAGTGATGGCCTCGACCCGTCAGCGATCCGCGCAGGTGGCGACGGAGTGGAACGTGGCGGAGGCCTACCCCGCGGTGGAGGACGTGCTCGCCTCCGACGCCGAGGTGGTCCACGTCTGCACGCCCAACGCCACCCATGCCTACCTGTCGGAGGCGCTGATCGGGGCCGGCAAGCACATCATCTGCGAGAAGCCGCTCGGGATCTCGCTCGCCGAGGCGCAGCGGATGACCGACATGGCTGCCGCCGCCGGGGTGGTGGCGACCGTGCCGTTCGTCTATCGCTATCACCCGCTGGCCCACGAGATACTGGCTCGTCGGCGGGCCGGGGAGTTCGGGGTCTGGCACCTGCTGCACGGTTCCTATCTGCAGGACTGGATGTCGTCGCCGCGGAGCTCTTCCTGGCGCGTCGACCCGGCCGCCGGTGGCCCGTCCCGGGCCTTCGCCGACATCGGCTCACACTGGTGCGACCTGGTGGAGTGGGTGTCCGGCGAGCGGATCATGCAGGTCAACGCCGGCACCATGATCGCCTTCGGCGAGCGGCCGGCCGACAGCGGCCGTTCCTTCACCGGCACCGCAGGCTGCGGCTCCGGAACGGCGCCGGTAACCACCGAGGACGCCGCGGTCGTCAGTTTCCGGACGGCCAACGGGGTGCTGGGAACCGTGACGGTGTCCCAGGTCTCCGCCGGCCGCAAGAACCGGCTGTGGTTTGAACTGGACGGCTCGCGGGGCAGCGTCGCGTTCGACCAGGAGAACCCGGAGTCCATCTGGTTGGGCACCCGATCCGGGCATACGGTGTTGGCGCGCGACACCCAGCACGGCTCCCGGGAACAGCGCGCCCGTGATCCCTTGCCGGCCGGCCACAACCGCGGATACGCGCAGTGTTTCGAAGATTTCGTCGCAGACACCTACCTTGCCGTCGACGGCGGAGACCCGGAGAGCCTGCCGCGGTTCGCCGACGGGCTCAGGAGTGCCCGCATCGTCGATGCGGTACTGCGCTCGGCCGAGAGCGGCAGCTGGACATCGCTGGCAGCCGCGTCCGATCCGCTGGCAGCCGCCCCGCCCGAAGCCGGGTCCGGATCCGACGAACGGGAAGGAACCGGATGACCGAGGACCAGGCAGAACAGGAAGTGGAAGTCCTCCGGCTGGAGGGCATCGTCAAGACCTTCCCCGGCGTCCGGGCACTGGACGGGGTGGAGCTGGAGGTCAGGGCGGGTGAGGTCCACTGCCTGCTCGGCCAGAACGGCGCCGGCAAGTCGACGCTGATCAAGGTCCTGGCCGGTGTCCACCGGCCGGATTCCGGACGGATGGTCTGGCGCGGCGAGGAGGTCTCGTTCGGCAGCCCGCAGGCCGCGACCAGGGCCGGGATCGCCACCATCTACCAGGAACTCGACCTGGTCGACGACCTCACGGTGGCCGAGAACGTGTTCCTGGGTCATGAGCAGTCGGTGGGCGGCTTCGTCCAGCGCGGGCAGATGCGCAGGGATGCCAAGGCCGTCCTTGACCGGCTCGGGCACGGCGACATCCCGGTGTCCAGGCAGGTCGGCCGGCTGCCGGCGGCGGCCAAGCAGATCGTCAGCATGGCCAGGGCCCTCTCCCACGAAGCGCGGCTGATCGTGATGGACGAGCCGAGCGCGGTGCTCGCCCACGACGAGGTCGGCAACCTGTTCCGGGTGGTCCGGGAACTGACCGCCAAGGGCATCGCCGTCATCTACATCTCGCACCGCCTGGAGGAGATCCGGGAGATCGGCGACCGCGTCACGGTGCTCAAGGACGGCCGCACATCGGCGGTCAACCTGCCGGCGCGTACCACCAGCACCAACGACCTGGTCACCCGGATGACCGGACGCAAGATCGAGTACGTCTTCCCGGTGCGCACCGTGCGCCGCCTCGCCTCCGACGGCCCGCCGCTCCTGGAGGTGGACGGGCTGACCCGGCACGGGGAGTTCGCCGACGTCTCGCTGTCGGTCAGGGCCGGGGAGATCGTCGGCATCGCCGGGCTGGTCGGCTCCGGGCGGTCGGAATTGCTGGAAACCATCTACGGCGGGCGCCGGCCGGACGCCGGTCAGGTACTGCTCGACGGCCGGCCGCTGCCGCCCGGCCGGGTCCCGAGTGCGGTCAGGGCGGGGCTCGGTCTGGCTCCCGAGGAGCGCAAGAGTCAGGCGCTGCTACTGGAGGACCGGATCTACCGGAACGTCACACTGGCCACCTTCTCTCGGTACGCGGCCTCCGGGTTCACCCGGGCCGCACGTGAACAGGGGGCGGCGGCCACCGTCACCGACACCCTGACTGTGCAACCGCGAGGTGTCGCCCGGCCGGTCAAGACACTGTCCGGCGGTAACCAGCAGAAGGTCGTGCTGGCCCGCTGGCTGCTGAACCCGGCCGACGAATCCGCCGAGGGATCGGACGAATCAGCTGTGTCGCAGGGTCGTCGGCCGCGGCCGACGGGCGGCACCCGGTTGCTGCTGCTCGACGAACCCACCCGGGGAGTGGACGTGGGGGCACGGGCAGACCTCTACCGGGTGATCCGCCGGCTCGCCGACGACGGCCTCGGTGTCCTCATGGTGTCGAGCGAGGTGCCGGAAGTTCTCGGACTCTCGGATCGGGTGTTGGTGATGCGCGAGGGGCGGATGCTCCGAGAGGCGGCCGCGGAGGAGATCGACGAGGAAACCGTTCTCGACCTCGTGATGGCGGGGTCACTGCTGGAGGTGAGTGAGCCGTGACCGAATCAGCTGACGCCGTCGCGGAGCCGGCTGGGTCCGCTCCGAAACCATTCGGCGCCGACCGCCGGCCGCCGGGCTCATCCGTCGGGCGCTGGCTGCGGGACGACGCCAGCGAACCGGTACGGCGCAACCTGGGCCTGGTGGCGGTGCTGCTCGTGCTCTACGCGATCGGGGCGTGGAGCCGTCCGGACATCTTCCTGCACGCCGAGCGGCTGTGGACGAACGAACTGACCGTCCTCACCCTCGCCTCCAGCGTCGGCGTGATCACCATCGGGATGACGTTCGTCATCATCAGCGGCGGCATCGACCTGTCGGTCGGCGCTCTGCTGGCGCTGGCCAGCGTCTGGTTGACCACCGTGGCCACCCAGAGCTACGGGGCCGGGGTGATGGTGCTGTCCGCGCTGGTGGTCGGCGCGATCGCCGGCCTGGCCAACGGCGTGCTCATTGCCTACGGCCGGCTGGCCCCGTTCATCGCGACGCTGGCGATGATGGTCGCCGCTCGCGGGCTGGCCCAGCAGATCTCGCACAAGACCACCCAGATCGTCACCGTCGGCGGCATCACCGACCTGGCTCAGAACAAACTGCTGGGCATCCCGTGGCTGGTCCTCATCTTCGCCGTGGTGGCGGCGATCGGCTGGGTGCTGCTCAACCGGACCACCTTCGGCCGGCGCACCGCGGCGGTCGGCGGCAATGCAGAGGCGGCTCGGCTGGCCGGCATCAGCATCCGCAGGACTCAGGTGCTGATCTACCTGCTGTCCGGGGTCTGCTGCGGAATCGCCGCGCTGATGGTCACGGCGCAGGCGAACGCCGGCTCGTCCGATCACGGCAACCTGTACGAGCTGCAGGCAATTGCCGCGGCGATCATCGGCGGCACCGCGTTGGCCGGCGGCCGGGGGACGATCGTCGGCTCGGTCCTGGGCGTACTGGTCTTCACCCAGATCACCAATCTGTTCATCGTCAACAACCTGGCGGTGGAATACCAACTCATCGCCCAGGGCGTGATCATCGTCGCCGCCGTTCTGATCCAGCAGTTCCGGGTGGGGGCCCTGCGACGCCGCCCCGGCTGAGAACGGATCTCCACCGCCACATCAACCCGCACCGCCACATCGAATCTGCACCGCCACATCGAATCTGCACCGCCACATCAACCCAGGAGGACCTGTGAACCACCAGTCGCACGACCAGCCCGACTTCATCCGTCGACGCCTGCTGGTGGGCGGCGGCGCCGCCGCAGCCGCAGCCGTCCTCGCCGGCTGCACCTCCAACACGCCGGCCGCGCCTGCCACCACCCCCGCCGCCAGCGGCGCGGCCGGCGGCGCGGGCAGTGCGGCTGCCACCTCCGCTGACGCCAACGCGGCGGCCGGGAAGAACGTCACCATCGTGTTCTCCGGCCCGGTCGCCGACCACGGTTTCCTGGCGGCCATCAACTCGTTCGCCAAGAAGCAGGCGGCGCTGTACTCCGATGTCACCTTCAAGGCGCTGGAGGCCGCGGCCGACGCCCCGGCCCAGATCGCCGCGGTGCAGACGGCCATCGCCGACAAGCCTGACGCGTTGATCATCTTCCCGCAGGACGGCGATCAGCTGACAGGTGTCGGCAAGGCGGCGACGGCCGCCGGGATCCCGGTCATCAACCTCGACCGCAAGTTCAACGACCAGAGCGCGTACCGGCTGTTCCTGGCTGGTGACAACTACAAGGTGGGCTTCAACGCCGGCCAGTACATCGGCAAGAAGCTCAAGGGCAAGACCGATGCCGTGATCGGCGAGATCACCGGCATCTCCACCCTGGATCTGGTGCACGAACGCTCGAAGGGATTCGCCGACGCGCTGGCCATCTACGGCCTGAAGGTCACCCGCCAGGTGAATGCGCAGTTCACCGTCCAGTCGGGCCAGCAGGCGATGGCGAACCTGCTCGCCGCCGCGCCCAGGCTGGATGCCGTCTTCAACCAGGATGACGACCAGAACGTGGGCGCAGAGGCCGCAGCGGCGCAGGCCGGCCGCAAGGAGTTCTTCGTCGTCGGGACCTCCTGCTCCAACGTGATGCTGAACCACATCCGCAAGGGCGACGCCCGGATCGAGGCCGACATCACCTTCACACCGGCCATCTCGGCGACGGCCGTGTCGCTGGCCCGGTTGATCGCCCAGGGGCGGCTGTCCTCCGACCTGGCCGGGCTGCCGATCCCGAGCAACATGCTCATCGATTCGGAGCTGGTGACCAAGGACAACATCGACCAGTACGCGAAGCTCGGCTGGGACTGACCGAGAGGCAGAGGAAGGACGACCGCGATGATCCGACCGGTCACCCTGTTCACCGGGCAATGGGCGGATCTACCGTTCGAGGAAGTCGCCCGGCTGGCATCGGAATGGGGCTACGACGGTCTGGAGATCGCCTGCTCCAGTGATCACCTCGACCCCGCCCGGGGCGCGGTGGACGACGAGTACATCGCGTCCCGGCGGGAGATCCTGGACCGGTTCGGGCTGCAGGTGTTCGCCATCTCGGCGCACCTGCAGGGTCAGGCGGTGTGCGACGACCCGATCGATGAGCGGCACAAGGGCATCCTGTCCAGCCAGGTGTGGGGCGACGGGCAACCGGAGGGGGTGCGCCAACGCGCCGCCGATGCGGTGAAGGATGCGGCGAGAACCGCTGCCCGCCTTGGTGTCTCGACCGTGGTGGGCTTCACCGGTTCGTCGATCTGGAAGTACGTCGCGATGTTCCCGCCGGCGTCGGCCGAGATGATCGACGCGGGTTACACGGACTTCGCCGACCGGTGGAATCCGATCCTGGACGTCTTCGACCAGGTCGGCGTGCGCTTCGCCCACGAGGTGCACCCGTCCGAGATCGCCTATGACCACTACACCACCGAGCGTGCGCTGGAGGCGATCGGGCACCGCCCGGCGTTCGGCCTCAACTGGGATCCTTCGCACATGGTGTGGCAGAACATCGATCCGGCCCAGTTCATCTGGGATTTCCGCGACCGCATCTACCACGTGGACTGCAAAGACACCAAGCTGCGTCCCCGCGACGGGCGGCGCGGTGTGCTGGGGTCCCACCTGCCGTGGGCCGACCCTCGCCGCGGCTGGGACTTCGTCTCGACCGGCCGCGGCGACGTCGACTGGGAGTCGTGCTTCCGGATGCTCACCGTCATCGGCTACCAGGGCCCGATCTCCATCGAATGGGAGGACGCCGGCATGGATCGCCTGCATGGGGCCCGGGAGGCGGTCGGATACATCCGGTCCCAGCTGTTCGAGGCGCCGACGACGGCCTTCGACGCCGCCTTCTCCCACCAGGGCTGACCTCCGGATCCTGGCGTGAGTCCCTGGTCAGTTGCCGTGGCCACGATCGAAGGGAACGGGCGGGGGGTTGCGCGGTGGACGCCACCGGTTGTGTTCCATCAGCTCCCCGTTGTGCTCCTGCGGTTGGTCTGCCTGCTGTGGCGGTGACGGGCTCTGCTGCGCGGCATCCGGGTGCGGACCCGGACCCCGCTGCACGATGGCGCCCAGGGCTCCGCCGGTGGGAATCAGCGGGACGCCCCTGGCCGGGCGGCCGGGGACCGAGGTGATCAGCGGTCGGGCGTCGAATGTCGGTGGGCCCTGTCCCGATGAGCGCTGTTGCGACCGGTGCTCGCCGACCGGTTCCTCGACCGGCGGCCGGGTCAACTCCGGGTGCGGCTGCTCCAGCGGTGGTATCTGACGCAGCTGTGGTATCTGCTGCAGCGGCGGCAGCGAATGGCCCGAGTGGGTGATCTGTTGCGGCGCGGTGATCTCCGGATCGCCGGCCGGATCCTCGGGCGCGGCGTGCCGCGGCCCGACGGTTGGCGCCGTGGCTGGCGGGGGTGGGGCGGGCGGTGTATCCGGCAGGCCGGGCGGCACGGCGATGGTCCGGGCGGCGAGGGCGCCGGCCGCGGCCGATCCCGGCAGCATCACCGAGCCGGCCGGCCGGGTGTTGCGGATCCGGTCCAGCAGCGCCTCGCCCGAGTTCACCAGCGAGACACCCGACGCCCGCCGCTCGTCCAGAGTCCTCAGCCGGCCGGCCCGCTCGGTGGCATCCAGCTTGAGTGCCCCGTCGACCTCTTTGATCTCCGCCTCGAGCATCGCGACCTGCTTGGCCAGCGCGTCGTCCAGGGCAAGGGTCAGCTGGGCGTCTGCCTCGATGAACTGCTCGGCAATGTTCTGGTCGATCTGCGCCTTCGCCTCGCCCAGCACCTCGATGAGCCAGGACTTCAGGTGTTGCCGATCCTGCACCCGGCGCCGGGAGCGCACCATGAAGAACGCCGCCGCACCGCCCAACGCGATGGACACCGGCAGGAGCACCACCCCGAACGCCGTCGCTGCCAGCGGCGCCGCCGCCATCCGGACCAGGCTGCCCAAGGTCAAGCCGATGCCACCGCCGGCGAGCGACATGATGGTGTCGTCGGCGCTCTTCGCCCGCTCGTGGCCGCGGGTGACCAGCGGCGCGTACGGCCGGGTCGCCAGCGACGCGGCGAGCATCGCGCGTTCCTCCGCGGTGAACAGCTCCGCAAGCACGGCCTGCACGATCCGGCCCATCGCATCCAGCAGCCGGCCGTGGGCTCTGGCCGTCATCGCCTGGGCGTAGGCGTCGATGTGGAACGGCAGCTGCTTGAGCTGCTCGGCGTCCGCCGCGTCGATGGCGCCACGGAACAGTTGCGATGCCTCCCGCACCTCGCGGGCGGTCTCATGGGTCAGGTCCACCCTGGCCCGCTGGATCTCGGCCCGCAGCATCACCTGCCAGGACCGGCCGCCGCTCTTGCGCTGTCCGAGCAGTTCTTCTCTGCGGTTCTTGAGCACGTCGGCCCGCGCAGCGCCGGTGGTCAGCGCCCTGCGCTGGTTCTCCAGTGCGACCACCTTGCCGGTCAGCACCGTCACCGCGGCCCGGATCACGTTGGCGTCGGCCAGCAGGGACGCTCTGGCCGCCACGTCCTGGGACAGGATCCGCCGCAGGTCGACGATGCCGGACCGGGAGCGGATCGCCTCGCCGATCCGTGGATCGGCCTGGCCGTCGGCGGCGGTGGCCAAGGTGCTGGACACCGGATGGAAGGGAGCATCGGTGAACCGCGGGAGGTAGCGGGCCAGCAGCTGCTGGTCGGCCTGCACAATCTCCCGCCAGCCGCGGAAGACGTCGGTCTTGGCGACGGCGAAGTGCACCGAGTCGACCCGATCGGCGACCCGCTCCAGGAACTCCAGCTCGCCGCGGGTGAATGGGGCAGACGCGTCCACCACGAACAGCAGCGCCGTTGCGCCGGCGGCCGCTTCCGCGGCCAGGTCGGCATGCCCGGCAACCAGCCCCCCGACGCCCGGAGTGTCGACCACTGTGACCGTCTGCAGCAGCGGCGCCGACACGGTCACCTGGATCCAGCGCGGGGGCGGCAGGTCGTGATCGGGCTCCGAGTTCATCGTCGCCCAGACCGGCAGTTCGGTCACCGGGAAGGTGATATCAGCCATCCCGCCACCGAAGTGCGCGACGGCGGTGGGCGAGGTCCCGTGGGTGAACTGCAGATAGGTACAGGTGGCCAGGCCCGCGTCGACCGGCGACAGCCCGGCAGCCCCGAGCAGCGCATTGACCAGTGACGACTTGCCGCGATTCGTCTCGCCGATCACCACCACCCGCGGCACGCCGGCCGGCCCTGTGCGCTTGGCCAGCAGGGCGGCGGTCTCCGCATCGGTATCCCGCACCCAGCCGACCGACTGCTCGCGCCACTGCCGGATCGCCTGGGGCAACGCCGGTTGCGGCCGGGTCGGCTGCGGACGCGGCCCGCCGCCGGCTGCTCCGGCGGCGAGCGGGTCGGTCATCCTGACTCCCAGCGCAGGTGGTCGGGTACGAACGCTACGGGTCGAACGTTACCGGCCTAACGTGTCGCGGGCCGGGGCGGCCAGCCGGTGCTCGGTCTGGCGAACAGTTTCGGCGGATAACAGCAACTCAGTCGGTGGTATCCACTGAATCTGTTCGCGAGGACCCCCGGGGCAGAGGAGCGAACCGCAGAACCCGCGCCCGGCACGTGCCTGGACGGCGATTTGGTGCGGTCGAACCGGCGCATGGCTCAGTTCGACCACCGTCAGTCGCCCGCAATCCGGTAACGGTGTTCCGGCCGCCCGGTGGCCCCGTAGGAGAGTTCCAGGTCGATCAGCTCGCGCCGCTGCAACTCCGACAGGTAGCGCTGCGCCGTCGGCCGGCTCAGGCCGAGTGTCTCTGCCACTGCCGCGGCGCCGATCGGGTGTGCGGCGGCCCGCACGGTCTGCAGGATCTTCTCCATGGTGGGAGGCAGCCGCAGCCGACCGGACGGGTCGACCGCGCGCGGGCGCAACAGATTGAACAGCGAGTCGACGGTGGCCTGGTCGGCGGGGGCGCCGGCACCGACGGCCAGCTGCTCGCGCCAAGCCCGGTAGCCGAGCAGCTGTTCCCGGAGCTGAGGGAATCCGAACGGTTTCACCAGGTAGTAGACCGCGCCCAGGCCCATGGCGGCCCGCACCGTGGTCACGTCCCTGGCCGCGGTGATGAAGATGGTGTCCGGCGGCTGGCCGTCGGTCGCCAGCGAACGGAGCAGGGACAGGCCGTCCTCGTCCGGCAGGTAGACGTCCAGGATCAACAGGTCCGGCCGCTCCGCCTCGATCGCAGCTCTGGCCTCGGCCGCGGAATGCGCCTGCCCGACGCAGACGAATCCCTCCACCCGTTCCACGCTGGCGGCGTGGATGCGGGCCACCTGGAAGTCGTCGTCCACCACCAGGGTGCGGATCATCGCACCGCCCCCACCATGGGAAGGGTGACCTGGAACCGGGGCGCCGGGCCTGCCGTCACCGTGATGGTGCCACCGTTTCGATGCACCAGCCGGCGCACAAGGGCCAGGCCGACGCCGCGGCGCCGGTCCCCCTCGACCGCCTTGGTGGAGAACCCGTCCGCGAAAATGTGGTCCAGGTGCTGTTCCGGGACTCCGGGACCGTCATCGGACACCTCGATCGTCAACCCGGTTTCGTCGCGGATCGACACGGTGACCGTCTTGGGCGCCAGTTGATCCGACACGGCGTCCATGGCGTTGTCGATGAGGTTGCCCAGAACCGTCATCACGATCTCCACCAGCGACCCGGGTGGCAGCTCGAGGCGGGACTGCGGTGTGACGCTCACGGTGATTCCCCGCTCGACGGCGACGGCCTGTTTGGCCACCAGCAGGGCCGCGATCACCGGTGGGGAGATCCGGGCGCGCAGATCCTCGGCGGATCCGGTGTGCCCGGCGGCGACGGTGTCCAGGTACTGCCGGGCTTCTCCCACTTCGTGCAGTTCCAGCAACCCTCCGATGACGTGCAGCCGGTTGGCGAACTCGTGTTCCTGGGCACGCAACGCGTTCGCCAGGCCGGTGACCGAGTCGAGCTCCCTGCTGAGGCCCTCCATCTCGGTCCGATCCCTGAGGGTGACGATGCTGCCGGCGGGACGTCCGGCGATGACGACCTCGCGGCGGTTCACCGCCAGCACGGAATCTTCGGTGACGATCAACTGATCCTGGCCGGTGATGGCGCCGGTGAGGACATCACGCAGCCGGCCGGCCGGGAGCGTGTCGGCGAGCGGCGCCCCGATCGCCTGCCGGCGCAGTCCCAGCAACCTGCGGGCCTCGTCGTTCAGCAGGGTCACCCGCCCCTTGGCGTCGAAGCCGAGCACCCCCTCGCGGATGCCGTGCAGCATCGCCTCGCGCTCCTGCAGCAGCGAGCTGATCTCGCCGAGTTCCAACCCGAAGGTCTTGCGTTTCATCGCTCTGGCCAGTAGCAGCGCGACGGTCACCCCCACGGCCAGGGCGATCAGCAGGTACAGGGCGATCTCGGCCACCTGCGCCCGTAACTGGGACGCCACCGTGGTTTCCAGGATGCCCACCGACACCTGCCCGACGATCTGGTTCGACGCCGCCCGGATGGGTGCCTTGCCGTTCGCCGACCGGCCGAGGCTGCCGTTGTCGATGCCGACGTGAGTCAGCCCGTCGAGCACGGCGACCGGTTCCTCCAGCCGGCGACCGATGAGAGCCGGCGTCGGGTGGGTGTAGCGGATGCCGGACCGGTCGGTGATCACGACATATGCGGCGCCGGTGTCCTGCTGCAGGCGGGCCGCCAGGGGAAGCAGCGACCGGGTGGGATCGCCGGTCTGGATCGCGGTCCCGACCTCCGGTATGTCGGCGACGCCGGCGGCGATCGCCCTGGCGCGTTCTTCGTACTGCTGGTCAAGCGCCGCACTCACCTGCCGCACCTCGAGCGCACCGCCGAGGGCGGCCGTGCAGACCAGTATCCCCACCACCGACCACAACAACCAGGACGCGTAGGACCGCATGTCCAACCCAACCTCCGGTCGGTGCGCGTGTCGACTCCGCGCTGCTCTGCCGGCCGCATCGCCGAGGTCCGGCCGTGGAATCCCGCGAGAATATCGCCGATCAGCAGAACGCACAAATGTCACTCGTTCCCACGAAAATACCTCGAATCAAAGGAAAACGCCGACAATTGCGTATATCGGTCAGTTCAGCGCAGAAGACTTCCACATTCCTGCGGAGCGCGGCATGCTCCACGATAACCAGCGGCTAAGGAGCATCAGCGGTGACAAAGGCGACATCGGCATCCGCACAGAGCGGCGCTCCGGCAATAGAGCTCACGAATGTCACGAAGAGGTTTGGTACCCAGGGCGGCGGCAGGTTCACCGCCCTGCGTGATGTCGAACTGACCATCCAGCCCGGTGAGTTCTGCGCGGTGGTGGGTCCGACGGGGTGCGGTAAGTCGACCACCCTCACCCTGGTGTCCGGGCTGGAACGACCTTCGGCCGGCACCGTGGTGGTGGACGGCCGGCCGGTGTCCGGGATCACCCCGGGGGTCGGGTTCATGTTCCAGCAGGATGCGGTATTCCCGTGGAAGAGCGTGCTGGACAATGTCGCCGCCGGACCGCGGTTCCGCGGTCAGTCACGAGCAAAGGCCAACGTACTGGCCCGGGACTGGCTCCGACGCGTGGGCCTTGCCGGATTCGAGGACCGCTATCCACACCAGCTCTCGGGCGGGATGCGCAAGCGGGTCGCGTTGGCCCAGAGCCTGATCAACGAGCCGCGCGTGCTGCTGATGGACGAACCCTTCTCCGCCCTGGACGTGCAGACGCGTTCCATCATGTCGGACGAGCTGCTCAGCCTGTGGGATCAGACCCACCCGGCCGTCATCTTCGTGACCCACGACCTGGAAGAGGCCATTGCGCTGGCGGACAAGGTGGTGGTGCTCACGGCCGGCCCCGGGACGATCAAGGCGATCTTCCCGGTCGACCTGCCGCGTCCGCGGCGGGTGCAGGAGATCCGATTCCACCCGGAGTTCGTCGCCATCTACGAAAAGGTCTGGGAGGCACTGCGTTCCGAGGTGCAGACCGCCTACGCACGGACGACATCCGAGGTGGCGTCATGACGACCGCTGACCGCTGGTCCGAGGTCACCTCCGCCGGCTCCGAGATGCTCGGCGGTGAAGGCGTTTTCGTCGCCACCAGCGCCCGCAAGTCCCGGCAGGACGACCAGCCGCCGCCAGGTGCCTCGGCCCGCACCGTGCGCTGGCGGCGACGGGTGCTGATGAACCTCGCCCGGCTGGCCATCGTCGCCGTGCTGCTGGGCACCTGGCAATGGGGCGTCGACGCCGGACACATCGATCCGTTCTTCTGGGGCAAACCCAGCGAGGTCTGGACCACACTGAAAACCTGGACGACGGTTGGTACGGATCACGGATCCCTCGGCGAACAAATATCGGTGACCCTGCAGGAGGCGGTCTACGGATTCGTGATCGGTGTCCTGTTGGGTGTCGTCTTGGGTATCGGTCTGGGCAGCAGCCGATTCCTGGCCGATCTGACAGCGCCGTTCATCAAAGTAGGCAATTCCATCCCCCGCATCGTCCTGGGATCCATCTTCACCGTGGCATTCGGATTCGGAATCGAATCGAAGGTCGTACTGGCAGCGGTGCTGGTGTTCTTCGGTGTCTTCTTCAATGCTTTCCAGGGCACCAGGGAAGTGGACCGGAATCTGATGTCCAACGCCCGCATCCTGGGGGCGTCCCGGCTGCAGGTGACCCGCCAGGTGGTGCTGCCGTCGGCGTTCACCTGGATCCTGGCGAGCCTGCACGTCAGCTTCGGGTTCGCGCTGATCGGCGCCATCGTCGGGGAGATCCTCGGCGCCGACAAGGGCCTGGGGCTGCTCATCCGCAGCTCGCAGAACAACTTCGACATGAACGGTGTGCTGGCCGGGATGGTGGTGGTCGCCGTCATCGCCCTGCTCGCCGAACTGATGATCACCCTGCTCGAGAAGCGGATCCTGCGCTGGCGCCCGCCGTCCAGCTCCGCCGACATGACCGCCGCCTGAACGAATTCGACCCGATCCGTATCGACCACCGTCACCCACCTTCGGAAGGACACCACCATGAATTGGACACGCACGAACCTGGCAGCGCTGGCAGCGGCCGGCACGCTGGTCGTTGCCGGTTGCGCCAACAACGCGACCGGAGGCGGCGGCGCACAGACACCGGCGGCGGCCGGCGGCACCGCCGTTGCCGGATCGGGCCCGGCGGCCGGATCGGGCCCGGCCGCCGGGTCCGGCCCGGGCGCCGGCTCGGGGCCGGCTGCAGGGTCGAGCGGGCCGGCGGTGAGCGGGAGCCCCGATCTGACGATCATGGTGGGCGGCATGTCCAAGCAGATCTATCTGCCGTACATGCTGGCCAAACAGCTCGGGTACTACGACAAGGCGGGCATCAACGTCCAGCTGATCGACGAACCGGCGGGCGGCGACGCCACCACCAACATGCTGGCCGGCCAGGTGCAGGGGGTGGGCGGCTTCTACGACCACACCATCGTCCTGCAGGGCAAGGGCAAGGCCGCCGAATCGGTGGTGTCCATGTTGCAGAACCCCGGCGAGGTGGAACTCTGCCGCACCGACCTCAAGGACCAGATCAAGTCCGCGGCAGACTTCAAGGGCCGCGCGCTGGGTATCACCGACACCGGATCGTCCACCGACTTCCTCACCCAGTACATCACCACCAAGGCCGGTGTCGATCCGGCCACCACGACCCGGCGCGGGGTCGGGGCTGGGCAGACCTTTCTGGCGGCGATGAAGCAGAAGGCCATCGACTGCGGGATGACGACCGAACCGACTGTCTCGCAGGCTATTTCGACCGGCGCGGCGTACATCCTGCTGGACATGCGGACCTCCGAGGGCGCCAAGAAGGTGCTGGGGGGCGAGTACCCGGCCACCTCGCTGTACATGCCCACCGATTACGTCAACTCCCACAAACCGGTGGTGCAGAAGCTGGTCAACGCCTATGTGGCGACGCTCAATTGGATCCAGGTTCACAGCGGGGCGCAGATCGCCGACGTGATGCCTGCGTCGTACTACGCCGGCGTCGGTAAGGACGCCTACGCGAAGGCGCTGGACAGCGAGAAGGGCATCTTCAACCCGACCGGCCTGATGCCGCCGTCCGGACCGGCGACCGACCTGGCCGTGCTGTCGGCGTTCAATCCTGCGGTGAAGGGCAAGACGATCGACCTGAGCAAGACGTTCACCGACGAGTTCGTCAAGGCCGCCACCCCACTGGGCTGATCGACCCGGTGGGCTGATCGACCCGGTGGGCTGATCGGCACCGTGCTCAGCCGTGGGACGGCGGTTCGGAGCCGGCTGCCCGACCACCCTCGGCCCAGGATAGGGCGTATTTCCCGTCGTCGGCGGCGACGCCGGCCTCACCGAGTTCCAGGGGTCGGAAGGTGTCCACCATCACCGCGAGCTCGTCGAAGTACTCCGCCCCGATGGAGGCCTCGGTGGCACCCGGCTGCGGGCCGTGCGGGTGACCACCCGGGTGCACCGAGATCGACCCGCGTCCGATCCCGGAGCCCTTGCGCGCCTCGTAGTCGCCGGCGACGTAGAACATGATCTCGTCGCTGTCGACGTTCGAGTGGTAGTAGGGCACCGGGATCGACAACGGGTGGTAGTCCACCTTGCGCGGGACGAAGTTGCAGATGACGAAGTTGGTGCCCTCGAACACCTGGTGCACCGGTGGCGGCTGATGGACGCGCCCGGTGATCGGCTCGAAGTCGCTGACGTTGAAGGCGTACGGGTAGAGGCAGCCGTCCCATCCGATCACGTCCAGCGGGTGGAAGGGCAGGGTATGGATGGTCCCGACCAGGCCACCGGGGCCGTTGCCACGATGCTTGATGTAGACGTCGGTCCGGGCGCCCGGATCCTCGCCGATGTCGTTGGCGGACAACGGGCCGCTGGCCGGGCGCAGGTCGCGCTCGCAGTACGGCGAGTGTTCCAGCAGCTGGCCGAAGCGGGACAAATACCTCTTCGGCGGTGTGATGTGTGAGTTGCCCTCGATGCAGTACACCCGCAACGGTTCGTCGGCGGCGACGGGGATCCACCGGTGGGTCGTCGATCTGGGCATGATCACGTAGTCGCCGGCGGCAACCTCGATCGCGCCGAACACCGATTCGACGCGCGCCGCTCCGCGCTCCACGAACAGGCATTCGTCACCGATGCCGTTGCGGTACCACGGGGACACCGTGTCGGCCAGTACGTAGCTGATCCGGACATCGGCATTGCCGAGAACGAGCCGGCGTCCGGTGACGACGTCCAGCCCGGTTGCGCCCTGATCGAACAGACTGTGCAGCTTCAGGTGCATCGGCCGCAGCGGATGGTTGGGGGTGGTGGAGGTGTCCCCCAACTCCCAGATCCTGGAGTCCACGATGGTGGACGGCAGGTTGCGGTGGTACAGCAGCGACGAGTCGGAAAAGAAGCCTTCCTCTCCCATCAGCTCCTCGGATGCCAACTGGCCGTCCGGGAGCCGATGCTGGGTGTGCCGCTTGTGCGGGATGGAACCGGCCGTCTGATAGTGCGCCATTGCTCAGACCCTTCTTCCTGCCGTACGCCTCTGGTCACGTCCGATGATCCTCAGTTGTATCGGCCCGGTCACCCTGGCGAGCAGCGCGATGCCGGTAGACCACGACGACCGGCTCGCGGATCACCGTCCCGCGGTCCGCGAAGCCCGCCACCTCCGTCTCGGCGACCGTGTCCACCCTGGCCTCGTCGTCGGTTTGCTCTATCCCGCCCGCTTCGTGAACGTTGGGGTCGAACAGCTCTCCGTCCGGGCGCAGCACCTGCACCCCGACCGCGGCCAGACCCTCAGTCAGGCGCTGCCACACACCGGGACTTCGGGCCCGGTCCCAGGCATAGATCAGCAGGTCGATCAGTTGCCGGCGTTCGGATTCCGGATCGGCGACATCGGCCACCGGTTGTTCGTCGCCCGCTTCCGGAGCGGTCGTGCCGGATCCGGTGTCGCCATCCGGCACCGCACGCGGAGTCACCGCTCCGGTCCTCGTCTGCCTGCCAGTCCTGGCGGGCCGGCCGGCTGATGTCCCCTGAGTTCCTGCCAGATCAGGAAGTAGGCGCGATGCACCACATGCGCCACCCGGCTCTGCCCGGGCGTCGCGCCGAACGAGGCGAACGATCGCCACCAGCCGGCCCGTTCCAGAGCCGCCGTCTGCAGTTCCCCGGAGGTGCGGCCGGGTAGACCGAGCTGATCATCGGGCCGGGTGGAGCCGCCGAGCCGCAGGATCTCCGCGGTCAGTTCCTCATCCATCGGCACCGCGCCCCCGGACACCAGGGTGAGCGCCTCCAGCAACCGCAGTTGGTGGGCCTCCGGCCGCTGCAGCAACATCTCGATCCCGTCGTGCACCCGTTGCCGCTCGTTGGGGTCGCCGCAGGACGCGGCCAGCGCGCCGATCGAGGCCAGCGCCGCCGACGCCTTGATGCCGTCCGCCCGCAACCGGAACACTTCCCCGAGCCGGCGGCGGAACTCTTCCAGCCCCGATCGGGCGAGCAGCCGCCGGCGCAACTCGCCGGCCGACACCGACGGCTCGTCCCGCAGGATCTGCACCGCCGCGTTGATCCCGTACAGGTCGAGCAGCTGCAACAGCCGGACCCTGGCCGGGGAGTCCACCGGCGCCGGCAGCGAGGTGAACAGGTCAACGGCCATCACCATGGCACCGAACAGCGCGGGGTCGATCCCGGCCAGCGCCCGCAGCGCCTCGGCGTCGGCCGCGGTGAAGGCGCCGGTCTCGGTGGTTTCGGCCAGCAGACCGTTCATCGGCAGCACATCGGCCACCCGCGGCCTGAGCACCGCCGCCTGCGACCGAGCCAGGATCTCGGCGGCGCGCCAGCTGTCGCCACCGGAACCGTCGACGCTGTCGGCCAGCACCGTGTCGGCCTTGTTGAGCACCGCCAGCGCGTTCACCGGGCCGGCGTCCCTGGATGCCGTGGCAGCGGTGAACGCGGCCAGCACCTTCGTGTCGTCCGACCGCACCGACTGGGTGAAGACGTAGACGATGGCCTCCGCACCGGCCACCGCGAACTCCGACACCCGATCGAGTTCGCTGGCCCCGCCGGTGCCGCCGGTGCCGCCGGGGCCGTCAGTGCCGTCTGGGCCGTCAGTGCCGTCTGATGCTCGGCCGGATGCTCCGTCACCCGCCTGGGCCGCGGCTCCCAGCAGCGCCTCCGTGCGGGACACCGACGCCGAGTCCATCGACCCGAGACCGGGAGTGTCGATCACCGTGACGTCGGTCAGCATGGCGCTGGTCAGGTAGGCCTCCAGATGCGAGACCGCCGTCAGTCCGGCACGTCCGAAGTCGCCGTTGCGGGTACCGCCGAGATCGGGCGGTATGCCGCCGTCCGGCGCGAACGGGATGGTGACACGTTTGCCGTCCTTCATCACCACCTCGATGCGGTCCACGGTGCCGTACTGGAACCGGGTGACCAGCCGGGTGCACTCGCCGACGTCGGTGGGCGCGACCCGGCGCCCGATGAGAGCGTTCACCAGCGTCGACTTCCCGGACTTGATCCGTCCGGCGACGGCAAGCTGCAACGGCGTGTCCAACCGTCGCAGCACCTCCCGCAGGCCGCCGGCCGTGCGCCCGGACACCTGCGGCATCAGCGCATCGCACAGTCCGGCCACCGATCGGGAGAGCGGACCTTGCATCATCGGTTCAGCGGGGCTTGTAGTTGATGTTGTAGTAGTCCAGCAGCTCGCTGGACGAGCCGGCCGACAACCCCACCATCACTCCGACGAACGGCTGCTTGTCCAGCACCCAGGCGATCGCCGGCACCCCCTGGCCGTCACGGAGGGCGCCCAGCTGCTCGAGGTGATCGGCGGTCACCAGGGTCAGCGTCCCGGTGCTGGTGGTGCTGTCGCCGCTCTTGTCCTCGGTGGCGTACTGGTCCTTCTTCCGGTCCTTCTTGATCTGGTCGGTCAGTTTCTTGGCCGCGGCGGGACTCTCGGCGGTCAGCACGTACACCAGGGTGCGGCCGATCAGCCCGGATTCATCGCTCTGCGGGATCTCGCAGCGCAACACCCGCTTCACCCGGTAGGCCTCCGGCACCTGGTTGTTGAACAGGCTGGAGCTGTCGCCGCAGTTGATGAGCTTGTTCGCGGCGGGTCCCAGGTAGGCCAGCTCGGCGGGCGTCATCGCCTTGTTCGGGCCGACGCCCGGCTTGTTCGGATCCGCGGATCCGGACGGCGTCGAGCTGACGGCGGTCGACGTCTGCCCGGCACTGCTCGATGCTGAACTCGACGACCGGGTCGTCGGCAGGTCGGTAACGCCAGGGTCGGCGCTGCCGGAGAACGGCTTGACCACCAGCAACACGATGGTGGCGGCCACCAGAACCACCGCTACGCCGATCGCCACCCAGACCGGCCCCGTGGACCGTGCCGCCGCACCGGTCGAACGGCCAGGAACGACCGCAGCGCCACCGGACGGGCCGGAACCGGTGACGGTAGCCGCGGGCGCACCGGCCCCGGCGGCGGCGGGCAGTGCCGGGGACGCGGGCGGCATCCGATCCGATCGCGGCCCGAGCACCGGCTGCCCGGAGCTCGACGGTCCGAGGTTCGGTCCGGACATCCGGTCGCCGAACGCGACGGTGCGGTTGCCCTCCCGATGAATGGGCACCAGCAGCGCGCCCAGCGCCACCGCTGTCTCCGGCTGGTCCAGCGCCACCGGGGTGACGCCCAGCTGGTCCTGGATCAGCTTGGCTACCAACGGGATCCGGCTCGATCCGCCGACCAGGAAGATGCCGGTCAGCCGTTCCGGGCCGACGCCGGCGTTGCGCAGGGTGGCCTGCAGCACCTCGATGGAGCGGATCAGGCTCGGCCGGACCAGGCCCTCGAACTCGGGCCGGGTGAGGTGCACGTCGGCGAACGGATCGGGAAGCGCCACCTCGGTCTGCGGGTACCGGGACAACGTCTCCTTGGCGGCCCTGACGTCCTCGGCCATGGCCCTGGCCGCGCGCCGGGACGACGCATCGGTGGGGCGGAGGATCTGTAGCCAGCGGGCCGGATCGGTGGAACTGGCGGTCCGGCCGACGTGATCGAGCACCGCCTGGTCGAAGTCCAGACCCCCGAGATCTGACAGCCCCGCCTCGGCCAGCACATGGAAGTCGTTCTGGGTCCGGCCGACCACCGCGATGTCGAAGGTGCCGCCGCCGAGGTCGTAGATGGCCACCGTGCCGCCCGCCGGCAGGGTCCGTCCCGGTAGCTGGGTGTACTGGGCTGCCGCCGCCACCGGCTCAGGGATCAGCACCAGATTGCCGCCGAGGCCGGCCGCCCTGGCCGCGCTCACCAGCGTGTTCTGCCGCGGCGCCCCCCACTGCGCCGGATGGGTCAACCGCACTTCGTCCGGAGCCGCGCCCCCGAGCTGCCGGCGCACCTCGCCCCCGACGTTCCGCAGCACCGCCGCGATCAGGTCGACCACATCGACCACCCGATCGCCCAGGAGCACCTCGCCGTCGTCGATCCGGCGTTTCGGGTTCGGTTCGTAGCGTGCGGGGTCGAGCCTGGCCTGCCGCTGCGCCTCCCGGCCCACGGTCACGCTGCCGTCGGCCCCGAGGAACACCGCCGACGGCAGCAGCGGAGACGCGTCGAAGGTCAGCGTTCGCGGCGCCTGACCGTCGACGGCCAGCGCGACCACCGTGTTCGACGTCCCGAAATCGATGGACAGCAGTCGCATCGTCAGATGATCCCCTCAGGACTCCCCGGATGGAGCGGGTCGGCCGCCGCTGCCGGTCGCGGCCGGCGGGAGCTGGCACCCCCCGCGTGAAGCATCGTGCCATGCCACCGCCGGAGTGTCGCCAGTCCGCACAAACCCGCACCCGTCCCGGGGCATGGCTCCGATCCCAGGATGCAGTCAGGGTGCACCCCGCAGGACACACGGCCGCCGACCGGACATCGTGGTGTGACGTCGCCCGGACACGGGTCGATGTTGCCCAACGGCCGATCCGGTGGCCGCCGGTAGGGCAGCATGGGATGCGCGCCGGTGGCGAACCGGCGTCACAGTGGAAGGAAACGATGCGAAGTGCTCGTCCGAACGGCGACCCGAGCCGCGGCAGCGTCATGATCGAGGCAGCGTCATGATCCAGGCAGCGTCATGATCCAGGCAGCGTCATGATCGAGGCGTCGGGGCTCACCAAGACGTACGGCAGGACCACTGCCGTCAATGGGCTGTCCTTCCAGGTCCGGCCGGGCCTGGTGACCGGCTTCCTCGGGCCCAACGGATCGGGCAAGTCGACCACCATGCGGATGATCCTCGGGCTGGACAGCCCGGATCGCGGCCGGGCACTGATCGACGGTCAGCGCTACACGGATCTGAAGTACCCGCTGCGGAAGGTCGGCGCCCTGCTGGACGCGAACTGGGTGCATCCGAACCGTACGGCCAGGGCCCACCTGCGCTGGATGGCCAGGGCGAACGGTCTGGGCAGCAAACGGGTCGACGAGGTACTGGATTCCGTCGGCCTGTGCAGCGTCGCGGGCAAGGCGGCCGGCAAGTTCTCCCTCGGCATGAAGCAGCGGCTGGGCATCGCCGGTGCGCTGCTCGGCGACCCGGAGGTGCTGCTGTTCGACGAGCCGGTCAACGGGCTGGACCCCGAGGGCATCCACTGGATCCGCACCTTCATGAAGGGCCTGGCCACCCAGGGCCGCACCGTCTTCGTGTCCTCGCACCTGCTCAGCGAGATGGCGATGACGGCCGACCACCTGATCGTGATCGGGCGCGGACAGCTGATCGCCGATGCGTCCACCAAGGAGTTCATCGCCCATTCGACCGAGTCGAGCGTCAAGGTGCGAAGCCCCCAGTTGGACAAGTTGCGCACCGTGCTGCGGGACGTCAGGGCGAGCGGACCGACCCGGATCAACGACCTCGACGGCGGACTCACCGTTGTCGGTCTGCCGATCGAGCAGATCGGCGAACTGGCGGCAGCCCAAGGCATCCCACTGCACGAGTTGAGCCCGCAGGCCGGCTCGCTCGAGGAGGCGTTCATCCAGTTGACAAACAGCTCGGTAGAGTACAACGCACACCAGGTGGTACCGACCGGTCCGCAGGCCGCCGCCTGGGGCGGCCCTCGGATGCCGGAAGGGCGGTGACGACGATGTTCGCAGCGCTATCCGTCGAGCGGATCAAACTGTTCTCGACGAAATCCCCCTACTGGTGCATCGGCGTCATCGTGCTCGCGGTGTGGGGCCTGTCGCTGGCCGTCTCGCTGGTCGACGCCGGTCGGGACGCCACCACCTTCACCACCCAGACCGGAGCGCCGCTCGGACTGATGACCTTCATGGTGATGTCGGCGTTGACCGTCACCACCGAGCACCGCTTCGGCACCATCCGGAACAGTTTCCTGGCGGTGCCGCAGCGGGCGCTGGTACTGGCCTCCAAGACCGCTTTGCTGGCCTTCGTCGGTGCCGTGGTCGGCGCTGTCACCAGCTTCGGGGCGTTCTTCCTGTCCAAGGCACTGGCATCGAGACCCGTTTTCCCCCTGGAACTGCAGGCGGCCAGTGACTACCGGATGGTGCTGGGCTACTCAGCCCTGTATGCGATCGGCGCGGTGCTGGCGATCGGCGTCGGCACGCTGGTGCGACAGTCGGCCGGGGCGATCACCGCTCTGCTGCTGTGGCCACTGCTGGTGGAAACCTTGCTGATGTTGATCAGAAGCGTCAGGGGCCTCACCCCGTACCTGCCGTTCAACGCCGCGTTCAATTTCGTGAATCCCGGCGGGCACGGCGGCATGTTCGGCCGCACCGAGTTCATCGCCAAAGGCCCGAGTGCCCAGCAGGGTCTGGTGATCTTCCTGGTGACCGCCCTGGTGTTCTGGCTGGCGGCGCTGCTGGCGATCTACCGGCGGGACGCCTGACGGGTCGGGTGGCCGTCCGGCGACAGCTCCGCGCACCGCAGTCGTAGAGTCGGATCCATGGGCGAACCCCGCATCCCGGCTCCAGTGGCCACCACGCCGGGTGACGCCACCCCCGGCGATGTCCGCCGCATCGTCAGCTTCACCTCGCGCGGCGGCCGACTGAACCCGGTGCAGCGCACGGCTTTCGACGCGTACGCCGACCGCTGGAACCTGGGGGTCGACGACCTGGGCCGAACCCTGGACGTGGCAACCGTTTTCGGGCGCGACGCGCCGCTGGTGATCGAGATCGGTTCCGGGATGGGCGAGTCGACGGTGGCGATGGCCGCAGCCCGGCCGGAGGTGAATCTGCTGGCCGTCGAGGTCTACAAGCCGGGCGTTGCGCAGACCTTACACCACATGGCCAAGGCCGGTGTGGACAACATTCGGTTGTTGCGGGCCGACGCCTTCGCGGTGCTCAGCGACCTGATCGCGCCCGGAAGCATCGAGGAGATCTGGCTGTTCTTCCCTGACCCGTGGCCGAAGACCCGGCATCACAAACGTCGGCTGGTGACGCCGGAATTCGTGACGCTGGTCGCCAGCCGGCTGCGCGTTGGTGGGAGGTTCAGGCTGGCCACCGATTGGCAGCCGTACGCCGAGCTGATGCTGGCCGCCTGCACAGCATCGAACGACCTGCGCACTGTGCATTCCGGGTGGGCCCCGCGCCCGGAGTTCCGTCCCCGCACCCGCTTCGAACGCCGCGGCCTGGCCGATGGCAGGCAGATCTTCGACCTGGAGTTCGTTCGGCGCTGACTCGGAGCCGAGCGAATCGATCACGTGCGACCCTTCGATGCTGCTACGCCTGGCTACCCGCCGACTGATCGTCCTGTTCGACTACGTGGCCTCAGCCGACCGCACAGCCGTGCCAGAATCGATCGAGTGACCTCGGAGAAGAGCACCGCCATCCCCACCCCGTTCCACGATCTCGACCACTTCATCGCGCTGCCCCGGCTGTCCGGGCTGGCGATGAGCCCGGACGGCAGCCGGCTGGTCACCACCGTGGCGACGCTCGACACGAAGCGGACGGCATACCGCAGCGCGCTCTGGCACGTCGACCCGCTGGGTGAACGGCCGGCCCGCAGGATCACCCGCAGCGCCAAGGGCGAGGCGGGCGCCGCGTTCAACGGCGACGGCGACCTGTACTTCACGTCAGCCCGCCCGGATCCGGACGACGACGCGGAGGGCCAGGACGAGGAGCCGAAACCCGCACTGTGGGTGGTCCCCGCGGACGGCGGGGAAGCACGCCTGGTTGCCAGCCGCCCAGGCGGGATCGCCGCTGTGCACCCCGCCGAACACGCCGGAACCGTCGTGGTGACGGCGGAGGTGATGCCCGGTGCCGCCGACGAGGATGCCGACGCCGCGTTGCGCAAACTCCGCAAGGAGACCAAGGTCAGGGCCGTTCTGCACTCCGGCTACCCCGTCCGGTACTGGGATTCCGACCTCGGCCCGGATGAGCCGCACCTGCTCGCGGTGAATGCCGCGCAGCCCGACGACCACCCCGAAACGAGCGACATCACCGACCCCGCAACCCTTCCCAGCACCATCGACGCCCGCCCGCCGGTCGAGTTGCGCGATCTGACGCCCGGCATCGGATCGGGGTTGCGCGAGTCGGGGGTGGCGATGGCTCCGGACGGCAGTTTCCTGCTGGCCGGCCTCCACACACCGTTGGCCGCCGCCGATGCCACGAGTGTGCTGATCCGGGTGGACACCGCCACCGGTGAGCGAGAGGTGATTGCCCGGCACGACGAGTACGAGTACACCCCGGGCCCGGTCAGTCCGGACGGCAGCCGGGCGGTGGTGGTGGTCGACCGCAGATCTACTCCGGAACTGGCGGTGCGAACAACCCTGGCCCTGCTCGACAACGCCAGCGGTGAGCTGACCCCGCTGACCGCGGACTGGGACCGGTGGCCGCACCCGCACGCCTGGTTCCCGGACGGCGGCTCGGTGCTGGTGACAGCCGACCAGGGCGGACGGTCGCCGCTGTTTCGTGTCCAGGTGGCGTCCGGGGAGGTCAGCCAACTCACCCGAGATGACGCGGCGTACTCCGATGCCAGGGTGCACCCGGACGGCAGAACGATCTTCGCCGTCCGCGCGTCCTACGAGTTCCCCCCGGAAGTGGTGCGAATCGACGTCGGGTCCGGTGACGTGGTGCGGCTGCCCAACCCTGCCGAACGCCCGCTGCTGCCGGGTTGGCTGGAGGAGGTGGAGGCCGACGCCGCCGACGGCGCGAGCATCCGCGGCTGGCTGGCACTTCCGGAGGACACGTCGCCGGAAAGTCCGGCACCGCTTGCCCTCTGGATCCACGGCGGCCCGTTGGGCTCCTGGAACAGCTGGAGCTGGCGGTGGACGCCGTGGAACCTGGTGGCCGCCGGCTACGCGGTGCTGCTGCCCGATCCTGCCCTGTCGACCGGTTACGGTCAGGACTTCGTGCAGCGGGGCTGGGGCCGCTGGGGAGCCGAGCCGTTCACCGATCTGATGTCGATCACCGACAGCGTCGAGGCCAGGGACGACATCGACGCGGCCAGAACCGTTGCGATGGGCGGATCCTTCGGCGGCTACATGGCGAACTGGGTCGCCGGGCACACCGACCGGTTCGCGGCGATCGTCACCCATGCCTCGCTGTGGGCCCTCGATCAGTTCGGTCCGACCACCGACATGTCGATGTACTGGGCGAAGGAGATGTCTCCCCAGATGGCGGAGGAGTTCTCTCCGCATCGGTTCGTGGACAAGATCGTCACACCGATGCTGGTCGTCCACGGCGACAAGGACTACCGGGTGCCGATCGGTGAGGGGCTGCGACTCTGGTACGAGTTGCTCGCGCATTCCGGACGGCCGGCGGCGGCGGACGGGACCACCGATCACAGGTTCCTGTATTTCCCCGACGAGAACCACTGGGTGCTCACACCGCAGCACGCGAAGGTCTGGTACCAGGTCGTTCTCGGCTTCCTCGGGCAGCACGTGCTGGGTCAGCTTCCCGAGTCACCGGCGACCCTCGGGCTGGTGCCGCCGCCGGCTGTTTGATCACCGGCGATCGCCCATGATCGAAAACGATCAGGTAGCCTCCGCGCATGTTTCCCGCCGAACGCCGCCGGCTCATTCTCGAGCTGGTGCTGCGGGACGGTGCGATGTCGCTGCGTGAGCTGGCCAGCACCGCCGGGACGTCAGAGGTGACGGTTCGGCGCGACCTGCGGCAGCTGGAGGGCGAAGGTCTGCTGGTTCGCAGGCATGGTGGTGCCATGGCTCCGAGGTGACGATCACCGGGAGCAGCCTGCGCGGCAGCACTTTCGCGCTGATCGGACCGGCAGCGGAGAAGAGCCTGGCCACCATCCACGCGCCCAAGGCATTCCTGTCCGGCAACGGGCTGTCCGCCGAGCGGGGACAGTCCACCCCCAATGCCACGGTGGCCAGCATGGATCGAGCGATGACCGCGGCGGCCCGGCAGGTGATCGTGCTCGCCGACCACACCAAGGTGGGCATCGACGCCATGGTGCAGACCGTCCCGGTGGAGGGGATCAGCACTCTGGTCACCGACGCCGAGACCGATCGCACCCAGTTGGATGCGCTCCGGGCGGCCGGCGTCGACGTCTCGGTGCCGTGGTGGCGGCCTGAGCTTGCCACGTCCGTCACCGCCTGCCGGACGAACCGGCCGGTAGGGGCGAAGCACCCCATCACCGTGCGATTCGTGCCGTTCCTGACATCGTTGACCGATTCCAGTCCCGAATGAGGTGATCGTTTGGTATCAAATATCAAACATTTCTTGACAACTTCCGACTTGCTCTGACAGATTGCGACTCAGATCACTTCGGTGTCACACCGACGTCGCCGATCCCAACGGGATGAAACATGCACCTGCCACCTCGATCAAAGTCGATCGCCAGCATCGCGGTGATGCCCGCCGCCGTGCTGACTCTGAGCGCCTGCTCGAAGTCAGAGACCACCGCGGGGAACACCCCCGCCACCACCGCGCCCGTGTCCGCGAGCGAGACCGCCATGAGTTCGGACACAAGTTCCTCGAGTGCTTCGGACACCGGTTCCGGTTCCGACACCGGATCCGCGTCAAGCTCCGACACCGGATCTGCGTCCTCCTCGGACACCGGATCTGCGTCCGAGTCGGGCACGGCCAGCAGCTCGTCGACCGGCGAGAGCGGAAGCGGCGGCACCCAGGTCGTGCAGAGCGGCGACCAGGGCGCGACCTGCACCATCGACCAGTACGGCCTCAAGCCCTTCGACCTGAAGGCCGGATCTGTCGGCTTCTCCCAGTCGGAGAAGGAGGACAACCCGTTCCGGATCGCCGAGACCAGTCGATCAAGGACGAGGCTAAGAAGCTCGGGCTGACACTCGAGACCGACATAGCCCAAGAGACATAGCCCAAGAGACATAGCCCAAGAGACATAGCCCAGGAGACATAGCCCAAGAGACCTAGCTCGAGAACACATCGGCATGCGCCCCAGCGCGCCGGAAGGAGGTCGTCCGACCCGCACGCCATCGACAACCCGGATCAGCTCGACGAAGAGCGGAAAGAGACAAGGGGTAACGACAATGCTCGACTCACGACAGCAAGGGGCCGTCGGATCACGACGGACCGGTTTCAGGCGGAGGGCGCTGGTGGCCGGCACGCTGCTGGCGGTGGTGGCCGGTGCGCTGACGACGGCGACCGGCGCCGCCGCCGGCACCGGTGCGCCGACCGTCGCACCGACACCGTCAGCACCGCAGGCTGCTGCCCGCACCGGGCTGCGGGCGGACTACTTCATCATCACCGACACCAACACATTCGCCCTGGAGGACAAGAACCTCACGGTGTCGGTCCTGGATCCGGACATCGACGTCGACGACATGATCCCGGTGTACAAGGCGACGACCGGCAGGTCCGAGAACGTCGGGGTGCGCTGGACCGGTACCGTGACCGCGCCGGCCACTGGCGACTACACTTTCTCGGCGATCGGCGACAACGGCTTCCGGCTGTGGGTCGGCGGCACTGCCGACACCGACAAGCTCATCGACTTCTGGGTGAACCAGTGGGACATCGAGCAGACGGCGACCCGCCCCGTGCACCTGGTGGCCGGCCAGCCGACGCCCATCCGCTTCGAACAGTTCCAGGCCACCGGCGGCGCCAACGTGCATCTTCGCTGGCAGTCCACCGATGCGGGTGTCGCCAAACAAGCGGTGCCCGGCAGTGCCTTCAGCCCGCCGGCGGACTTCGTCCCGTTCCAGGTGGCGGCGACAATCCCGGCCGATGGAAAGTCGGTCCGATTGTCCTTCGCGGGTCAGGTCGGCGGCTTGACCGGCCTGGCCGATCACCTGCGGATCGTCATCGACGGCGCCGACTACCCTGTCACCGGCATCGCCGCCGGCAGCTCCGCCTCGCAACTGATCGTCTCGCTCGGCGCCACGGTGCTCAAGGGCTCTTACGCCAGGGTCGCCTACGACGGCAAGGGTGAGCTCACCGTTGACGGCACCAAGGCGCCGCCGTTCAACTCGCTCATCGAGAACACCTCGACGTACACCCTTACCACCCCGTGGGCTGATGACGTAAACACTGCTGCGCCGCTGCCCGAGTACCCGCGGCCGCAGCTCACCCGCAAGGAGTGGAAGAACCTGAACGGCAAGTGGGACTTCGCGGCGCTCGCCGCCGCGAACAGCCCGCTGCCGAAGTCATGGCGGTCGAGCGAGAAGGTCGTGGTCCCGTACCCGATCGAGTCGAAGCTGTCCGGCATCAATCGGCACGAGGACCACTTCGCCTACCACCGCACCTTCGACGTGCCCCACTCGTGGAAGGTCGGCACCGATTCCCAGCACGGCAAGCAGAACCGGTTGTTGCTGAACTTCCAGGCGGTCGACTTCGACGCCACCGTGCTGGTCAACGGGATCACGGTCGCCAGGCACAAGGGCGGCTACGACGCGTTCTCCGTCGATGTGACGAATGCCTTGCGGCGCGGCACCAACGAGCTGGTGGTCAAGGTCACCGACACCACCGGTTACACACCCAAGGGCAAGCAGTCGTCGAACCCGTCGGGCATCTTCTACACAGCGGCGTCCGGCATCTGGCAGACGGTGTGGATGGAACCGGTTGCGCCGGTGCACATCGGCTCGGTGAAGACGACGCCGGTGCTCTCCGATCGCGGCGACTCCGTCAGGGTGACCGTGTCGGCGGCAGGCGCGTCGCCCCGCGCCAAAGTGCGTGTGACCGCGTACGACAAGAAGGGACGCCAGGTCACGATGATCACCGGGCAGCCGAACACCAGGCTGACCCTGCCGATCAGCGGGGCACACCGATGGACGCCTGACGACCCGTACCTGTACGACCTGAAGGTGACTCTCGATGACCGTCACCAGAAGGACCAGGTCGGCAGCTACGTCGGCGTGCGCTCCATCGGCATCCAGAAGATCGACGGGGTGAACCGGATCGTCCTGAACGGCAAACGCACCTTCCTGCTGTCCACCCTCGATCAGGGTTACTGGCCGGACGGCGTCTACACCGCGCCCACCGACCAGGCTCTGGCCTGGGACATCCAGGAGACGAAGGACCTCGGTTTCAACACCATCCGTAAGCACATCAAGGTGGAGTCACAGCGCTGGTACTACCACGCTGACCAGATCGGGATGATGGTGTGGCAGGACATGCCGGCCGCCTTCACCGGGCGGAACCCGGAATCCACCTCCAAGCCGGTCACCGACGAGTGGGAGTCGGAGCTGCACCGGATGATCGAGCAGCACGCGTCGTCGCCGTCGATCATCGGCTGGATCCCGTTCAACGAAGGCTGGAGCGAGTGGAATCTGGCCGACACCGCACGGGTGGCCAACGGCATCAAGGCTCAGGATCCGTCCCGGCTGGTGAACACCCATTCCGGGGTGAACTGCTGCCAGTCGCTCGGCGACTCGGGCACCGGTGACATCATCGATCACCACGCCTACACCGGACCGGCGTCCCCCAACCCGGACGCCACCAGGGCGGCCATCGACGGTGAACACGGCGGCTTTTCGCTCAGCGTGCTCGGCCACACCTGGCCCGGCGGATCGGTGAACCCGTACGGCGAGGTGCGGTCGTCGAAGGAACTCACCGATGCGTACGTCGCCAACACCGCCATGCTGGTCGGGCTGGCCAGGGAGAAGCTCTCCGGCTCGGTCTACACCCAGCTGACGGACGTCGAGGGCGAGGTGAACGGCTTCTGGACCTACGACCGCAAGGTGTCCAAGATGGACAGGTCGCGGGTGCGGGCCGCCAACCTCGCGGTGATCGCGGCCGGAACCGGCGCCAAGGTACCGGGCACCCCCGGCCCGAACGGGATCACCGGCTGGAAGTTCGACGTGGCCACCGGCGACCAGACTCCCGGCAGCGGGAAGTACCCGGTACCGGCGACGCTGCTGGGTGGCGCCGGCCTGGTGGATGGGGTTCAGGGCAAGGCACTCGGCCTGGACGGTGTCGACGACCAGGCGGCCGCGACGGTGAGCAGGCTGGACACCACGGGCAACTACTCGGTGGCAGCGTGGGTCCGGCTGGACACCGTTCCGTCCAATTACGTGACGGCGGTAGCAGCCGACGGGCTCAACGGGACCAGCCCGTTCTTCCTGCAGTACGTCGGAGCCGATCGCGGTTGGGCGATGAGCTTCCCGGACGGTCCGCGGGCGGTCGCCCCGTTCCCGGCGGTGGCTGGGCAGTGGTACCACCTGGTCGGTGTGCGCGATGCCGACGCCGGAACGCTCTCGCTGTACGTCGACGGGAGCCTGGCCGCGACCGAGCGTACTTGGGCCACCACTGCTACCACCGGCCTGGTCACCGTCGGGCGGGCTCAGTTCCGTGGCAATGCCGTGGACTTCATGCACGGCGCGGTGGATGACGTCCGGCTCTACGATCGGGCGCTCAGTGCCTCGGAGGTCTCCGGCTTGGCAACCGGGAAGCAGTAATCGGCAGGAGCAGTAATCGGCAGGAGCAGTGACCGGCAGCTGAACCTGGCTGTCTGAGAAGCGGGCGACCTGTCGCCGATCCGGCGGCAGGTGGCCCGCTTCGCGCGATCCTGTCCTCGGGCGGCGTCGTCACCCTGTGCCGGCCTCTCGCGGCGCCAACCGAACTCCGCAGGCATGTGCCCCGGTTCGTAAGCGCTGGTCCCACACCGCGGCCGCCAGTTCGCTGCCGTCCTCGTCGACGATCAACTTCACGAACGCGCTGCTGTCGAAATACACGATGCTCATGTCGTCAGCGACGCTGGTCGCTCACCAAGTCGGCCACCGGACCGGCGGCGCGTACCCGGATTGCGCCCCGAGCAACTGGCCGATCAACCGAGCGCGGTGGACTGAGCACGTTGTTCCGGGTGAGCTCGTCGATCAGCGGGGCGGTGTCAACAGCCAGCAACGGGCGACCGGAGTGCCCCGGTCGGTGACGATGACTTCCCTCGCCGTCGCGGGCGCGCTCGATCCAGGCCACAGCTCGGCACGCAGGGTGCTCACCGTTACGTTCATGCCTCGAACTGTACAAGTGTCCCCACTGGTATCTGTACAACGCTACCGGAGCTGCCTGAGGCCCGGCTCGATCGAAACAACTGGCCCTTCGGTCGCGCCGGACCGGGGCGCTGCGGGGCCCACGGGTATGTCTGGGCGAAAGGTCTCGATTGGTGCAACCGATGGGACCATCGACCCCGTCATGTGGATCGGAAGGGAGGAGCTTCCCCTGTGCGGCCTCGAGGCTTTTTCGTGCCGGCAACGGTGGTCCTGCTGGCGACCGCCTGCGGTTCTGCCGCGCCTGCCGTCGGCACTCTGGCAGCGTCCAGCTCCGTGCCGACGGCATCGTCGGTCACCGCTGACCGGCCGATGGAACGTCCCGCACTGGTGACCCCGACCACCGCCGCTCGGTCCACGACCAGTGCACCGCGCCGAGCCCCAGGCACGCCGGGCGTCACCAGCCGGGCTCCGGCCGTCGAGGACTCCTTCCCGCCCGTCGATCCCGATGATCCGCACCGGGCAGTTGCATCACGTTTCGTCGACGCGATGATGGCATCGGCGCGGCTTCCCGCTTCGGCGACCCCCGTCGACCGATCCCCTGTCGCGTCGCTGGACCAGGGCGGCGGCCCATCCGAATCACCCACGCTCGTCAACAAGGTCCGGTGGTGGATCTCCTCGGCGCCCCCCGAGCAGATGGTCGCCTACATCCAGGAGCACGTCCCGGCAGGCGCCCGAGCAGACGGCATGAACGACCTACCCACACTCCATGAGGTCGACGTGGCATGGGATCCGAGCCGCGCCTACATCTGGCCCCAGCTCAAGATGACAGTGGTGCAGCACGGCCCGGGTTCCGCGATCAGGGTGGAGGCGCTCACTCTGTGGATCCCCAGCCGGACGGCAGCGGAGACGATCCCGGGCCGGATCACCTCGGTCGACGTCACCCTGTCGTTCTTCGGACATGCCTACAAGAGGACGGTTCCCGGGAAGACGGCCGCGCCGATCGCCGCGGCTCTGAATGCTCTGCAACCCTCGGCGCCGGTCCAGGTCGCGGGTGGCTCTGGTGACGACACCGGATTCGTCGACGATCTGGTGTTCCATTGCGCCGGCCGCGATGTTCTGGTGGAGCTCGTCATCGACGGGCCGGGGGTCGGTGCCTATCCGTCGGCCGGCGGGACTCGGCAACCCCTCCTCGGTGGATACGGCAGCTCCGGACCTCCAGCCAAGTCCGTGGACCTGGCCATCATGAAAGCGCTCGGGCTACCCGCTGGCTACCGCCACCTCTAATACGCCCGCGTGGACCGGGTCGCCGAAGATCGCTCGACGGTCAGCCGATGTGACGGCTCCGGGGTAACGGACCAGTGTCACGGTTGCTGCCATGAGTCCTGCGCTCGCCGGCGATTCGCTTTCCTCGACGCCGAGCGGGTTCCCCGGTGAGTTTGGCCCCCGGCGAGGGTCTATCCGTTGACGGACAAAGAGCGTGGCCACAAGGAGGAACATGATGAGTGAAGTATCGGAGTACACCCGGCACGGTGGAGCGCTGCTCGGCGTGCCGCCCGGCAGATGGCAGATCGACCCCGCCCACACCGTGCTCGGCTTCACTGTCAGACATCTGATGAGCAAGGTGCGCGGCAGGTTCAACGAATTCAGCGGGCACATCATGATCGCCGAAGACCGGCTCCAGTCGGCTGTCCAGGTCGAGATCGCACTCGCCTCGGTGCACACCGGCAACGAGGTCCGGGACAACCACCTGCGAACCAACGACTTCTTCGACGTCGAACAGCACCCCACGATGACGTTCGCCAGTAAGGGCCTGCGTGAAGCGAACGGGTCGCTGGCTCTCGACGGGGAACTGACCATCCGGGACACGACTCGCGCCATCCAGATCGACGGAGATTTCCTCGGCTTCGACCCCACCGGCCTTCAGGGCGAGCCAAGGATCGGATTCGAGGGCCGCACGTCCATCAACCGCGGCGACTTCGGTGTCAGCTTCGGCCTCGCCGAGGGCGGCAAGGTGGTGATCGGCGACAGGATCGACATTCTTCTGGAAGTCGAGGCGGCATTGACCGACTGATCAACTAGATCTGCAGGACGTCGAACTGACCTTGATCGGAGAACCTCATGTCACGACTTGTGCTGTACATGTCCATGTCCCTCGACGGTTTCATCGCCGGCGCCGGCGATGGTCAGGACAATCCATTCGGTACCAACGGGAACCGGCTGCACCAATGGCTGGGCAGCGGCGGCGGCGACGTCAGCAGCTACCGGCCCAGCGATGAACCAAGTCGGACGGTGTTCGACGAGCTGATGTCGACCGGTGCTGTGATCACCGGCAGACGCACGGGTGACTACGTCGACTACTGGGGCGGCGACCATCACGATGGCGTGCCGATCTTCGTCCCGACGCATCAAACACCCCCGGTCCCGCACGTCGGCGATGTCCGCTTCGTGACCGACGGCATCGAATCGTGCGTCGAGCAGGCGAAAGCGGCCGCCGGGGACCGCGACGTCATGCTGCACGGTGCCTACACGGCACAGCAATGCCTGCGGGCACGCGTGTTGGATGTGCTGGAGATCCAGCTGGTCCCGGTCCTTTTCGGCCAAGGACGCCGGCTTTTCGACGGTCTCGGACCCGACCACATCGAGCTCGAGCTGGTCCGGACGCTCGAATCGCCCAGCGCACTTCACCTTCGTCACCAGGTGCAGTACCCATGAGCTCGAAGTGGCTCGGCGACTGGAGGCGCGGGACGTGTCCCATCTTCGACACGCGTGCATCACCGCACAGCGGGACGTCCGCCTCTGCGGGCTGAAACCCATCGATACCGCAAGGAGTCATCATGAACACCACCCCGATGCCCGCGACGACCGGTACACGGCCGGCCGTGCCACCAATTGCCGGTCGGGACGCCTGGCTCACGGCGCGCAACAAGCTGCTCACCCGCGAGAAAGCGCACACCCGTGAGGGTGACGCGATCGCCGCCGCACGGCGCCGGCTGCCGATGACGGAAGTGGACGCGAATGCCGTACTGGTCGGCCCCCAGGGACCGACCCCGTTCATCGACCTGTTCCAGGGTCGGGAGCAGCTGATAGCGTACAAGCACATGTGGCACTCTGGCGCGCCGATCCAGGACCAGTGCCCGGGATGCACGCTGAGCATCTGGAACGTGCAGGACGTGTCGTACCTCCACGCCCGCGGCGTGGCGTTCGCGGTGTGCTGTGAGGGCCCGTGGGACGAGATCGGCCCGTTCGTCGACTTCATGGGCTACACCGTGCCGTGGTACTCCACCCACGGCGTCAGCGACGAAGCGGTCGCGGGCGGCCTGTCTGACGACCGCGGCCTCATCTGCTGCTATCTCCGCGTCGGCGAGCGGGTGTATCTCACCAACGACATCCCCTTCCGCGGGGTGGAGGCGATCGTGCCGATGCTCAAGCTGCTCGACATGACGGTGTTCGGCCGGCAAGAAAGCTGGGAGGACTCGCCGGCGGGCTGGCCGCAGCCGGATGACGCCGGCAGCTGGTGGAGCCGGGACGGTCGACCCGTCGCACAATGGACGCGACCGGGTGCGACCCGGGTCAACTCGGGAGGGTAGCTGCTGCAGCGATTCAGCGACGCAGCGCGCGACGCGGGTCCTCCTGTGCTGCGACCTCTTGCGTCTCAGGAAGATTTATCTGTCGTGATTGAAGCGTTCTACACCTCGCACAGAAGCCGGCATGGACCATGCGGGGAACTCGAACTTCCAACGCCATGTCGGCGCCGCACACGCAACCCGCCTTGAGCGACCAGCCCATCACGCCCGGACCAGTCAGCGCGGAGGGTAACCGGTCGGGTCGTCGCCGAGATCGATGATGGCCGCTACCGGGCCGCCACCTTCGGGACCTTGGTGCGCGGCGGAGACCGAGACGAACACGGCCGGATCGCCGGTCACCGACGCGGCGACACCGCCGACGCAGGACTTGATCTGCCGGTGCCAGTGCACATCGGAGTCGTCGAGCATTGCATTGCGGCGGCCACGGACCTCACCGTCCGTGCTCGCCTCGCACTTGAGGAAGACGTTCACCAAGCGGCCCCGCAGGTCGGTGTGGTGCGGACGCTCGGGCAGATCGAGTCCGGCATCGGAGATTGCCGCCCAGATACCGTCGGCGTCCAGCGCGTCTTTCATCACCGAGTGGCCGATCCGGTAATGGCCGCCGACGCCGCGGGCATTGCCGACCACCACCACCTGCGCCTGATCCAGCTCGACGCCCGAGGAACAGGACGCCACCGCGGAGAACAGTGCCCGGTTGTGCATCACGTCGGCATCGGCCGGCATCTCGATCTCGCCCAGCGCCGCGGCGACACCCAGTGCGGTGCAACCGTTCGAGAGATCCATCGACTCGTGGGTGTGCTCGGTCCAGACCTGCTTCCCGCGGGACTTGGCGTCCCGGATGGTGTGGATCGTCAGTAGAGGGGTCTTGGTCTGCACGTAGTGCACGTCGGCCGGATCGGTGATGCCTGCCCGCTGCATCGCGATCTTCACCGCGGCGGCGACCTTGGTGATCATCGGCGTGTAGCCGATCTCCTCTGGCAGCAGCTGCTCGCTCATCGCGAAGCCGACGGTCAGCCGCGGCTCGTCGGTGGCCACCGCCTTGTCGGCCGGCACGGTGGCGAAAACCGTTGCGTGCGGCGAGATCACCCCGTCGGTACCGCCGGACCAGACGATGGGGATCCCCTTGACGTCCTCGGCGGTGCGGGAGCCCTTGGTGGCGATCACTTCGCGGAAGGCCCGGTCGGCGATGATCCTGGTGTAGTCGTTAACACCACCGTTTCCCTCGGTCTTGCCGATCACCGCAACGATCCGGTCGGCCTCCAGGACGCCGTCGTCGATCAGCTTGGCAAGTTCGCTGGCGTCGGAGACGTTGTGCAGCGGGATCTTCCGGACCTCGATGGCCTCCGGCGTTGTTGCCATGGTGATGCTCCTTCTGGGCTGTCGGGCGTGAGCGCTGTCGGAATCTACTGCTGCTGTGGGATCTACTACTGCAGCATCTACTGCTGTCGGATGACGGTACCGACGGCCCCCGGTTCTTCGATGAGGGCGTCGGCCAGCCGATCCAGCCTGGTGATGACGGAGGTGCGGTGCGCGCCCTCCCGGCCGGGATTCGAGACACCTGACGCGAATCGTTGCGCCGCTTCGACTTTCGGTCCCATCGACCCGGCGGCGAAGTGACCGGCCGAGATGTGGGCGGCCATCTGCCGGGTGCTGACCAATCCGAGCGGTCTCGCCTCGGAGGTGCCGTAGTTCAAGACGGCACTGTCGATGTCGGTGGCGATCACCAGGGCGTCGCAGCCGAGCAGATCGGCCAGGATAGCCGCGGACAGATCCTTGTCGATCACCGCCTCCACACCGGTCAGTGAACCGTCCGCGGTGCGGATCACCGGAATACCGCCGCCGCCGGAACAGATCACCACAGTTCCGGCGTCCACCAGCGACGAGGCGACGGCAGCGTCAAGGATCTGGATCGGCTTCGGTGAGGCCACCACCCGGCGCCAGCCCCGCTCGCCGAAGTCGTGCCAGTACTGGCCGAGTCCGAAGAACCCGCGGGCCTGCTCCGCGGGGAGATATCGGCCGACAGGTTTCGAGGGCGCTGCGAATGCCGGGTCGTCGGCGTCCACCAGCGTTCGGGTGATCAGCGCTGCCACAAGACGGTCCAGACCCCGCGCCGCGAACTCGGTCTCCAGCGCGTCGGACAACACGAAGCCGATGGTCGCCTGGGTGGATGCGACGCACCAGTCCAACGAAACGGGCGGCACCACGTGCGCGGACAGTTCGTTCTTTACCAGCAGATTCCCGACCTGCGGGCCGTTGCCGTGGGTGACGGCAACCTGCACGCCGACGTCCACCAGCGCGGCGATGTGGGCGGCGGCCCGGCCCAGAGCGGCGATCTGGTCCGCCTCGGTCGCTGCACCGTCAGGGGAACTCATCGCATTGCCGCCGAGGGCGACCAGGACGCGCCTGGCCCAGCTCTGCCTGCGATCGACCATCCCGTCAGCGTAGGAACACCGGTGTCCGGCTCCCTCGGCAGCAACTGACGACCCGGCCGCGCCGCCCGCACCACTTCTGCCCATCCGCGGGGCGGCCGCTCTGCCGGCTCAGAAGTCCGCATCCCGGGCGACCGGAAGCGTCATCATCACCGGTGCCGGGTCGTGTCGAGCGGCGCCGGGAGAAAATCTGCCGCTGGCAAAGTTCGGCACGATCCCGTCCCTGCTCACCGAGAGTGACCAGAACGTCCACGGGAGTCCACGGAGGGGGTCGGGGATCCGTGAGATCATCGAAGGGTGCCACCCGCCCCGCCGATCCCGAGTTCCGTCCGACAGTGGATGACCACCGATCTCACCCACCAACCGTCGGGAGTCCGCCGTAGGGCCTTCACCGCGGGCGCTGCGATGCTGCTGGCGGTCGCCGTGGTGACGGTGGCCGTCTACCTGTTCTCCGGCGCACATCACGGTCAGTACGACCTCAAGATCTACTACAACACCGTCCGGTTCTGGCTCGACGGCAACAGCATCTACAACTATTCCCAGCCGGACCTGGTGAACGTCACCCTGGGATTCACCTACCCGCCGATCGCCGCCGTGCTGATGGCTCCGATGACGTTGCTGCCGCTCGGCGCGGTGGTCGTCGTGACGGTCGTGGCCATCGTCGCCGCGAACACGGCGCTGTCGTTTCTGTTCCTGCGCGAGCGGTTCCGGCTGCCTACCGCACAGATGATGTTCGCCACCGCACTGGTGTCGGCCGCGTCCTTCTGCCTGCTTCCGCTCGGAATGAACGTGGGGTTCGGCCAGATCAACATCTTCCTGGCGTTGCTCGTCGCGGCGGACATCCTGATCCTGGGCAAGCGGGGCAATCGCTGGTTCGGGGTGGGCATCGGGCTGGCAATGGCCATCAAGCTCACCCCCGGGATCTTCTTGCTGTACCTGGTGCTGTCGAAGAGGTGGCGCGCGCTGGTCGTGGCCGTGCTGACCGCTGGCGCGGCCATCCTGCTGGCTGCTGTGCTCTCCTTCGGCGACTCGGTGGAGTACTACACTCGGCTGGTCTGGCAGTCGGACAGGGTCGGCTTTCTCGACACCCCGATGAACCAATCGATCAACGGATTCATTGCGCGGTTGATGTCGCCGGAAGCTCCCAGCCGCGGGATCTGGCTGGCCAGCTCAGTGCTGGTGGCCGCCGTGGGCATCCGTCGGATCAGGAAAGCCGTCCTGCATGGCGACACGGTGGCTGCCATCACCCTGACCGGACTGCTCGGGGTCCTGGTCAGTCCGGTCAGCTGGATCCACCACGCCGTCTGGGTGCTGCCCGCGGGGATCCTGATCGGCTCCTACTTTCGTTCGGTGCACTCCGGACGGAGCGTCGACCCAGCAGGGCCCGATGACCCAGCGCCAGCGCGCCCGCGGTTCTTCCTGATGGTGATCCTCACGGTCACCGGGCTGTTCGTCTGGGTCATCAACACCCGGCTGCTCTTCGATCTCCCGGAGACCAACTTCACCGGGCTGCCCGCGATCTTCGAGGGCAGCATCCAGTTGATCTGGATCCTGGCCGCTTTGCTGATTCTGCCGATCGGCGGTGTCCCGGCATTCCATAGCAACCAGGTGACCGGCTCCGGATCGACCGCGCTGCCGAGGATCTGACGGTTCGGGCAGCCGGGCTCTGGGTATCCTGGCAGGTATCTCTGACGCCCAAGTCGTCGTGTTGTCAGGATCGGCCGCGCCCCAAACGCTGTCCGATCCGGCTGCTCGCGGTGGGTCACCTGACGTCGCATGACGCCAAGAAGATCTTCGCCAAACACGGAAGCTGCGAGTTCAGAAGACGTAACGCCCGGCCCGCCTTGCCAATCGCTGGGACTCGGGAAGCGAACTGAGAACGGCGATCTCCTGGGCCAGCACCGCGCCCATCCGGCGGCAGAACGTCGGCGATTCGTCGGCGGCATCCTCGTACTCGGCGACGATCCGATCGACGACGCCCTTGCGGCGCAGATCGACGGCCCGCACCAGCTGCGCGGCGGCCATCTCCGGCGCATGGGACACGTCGCCGCCGTAGACGATCGCGCTGGCCCCTTCCGGCGGCAGCGGTGACAGCCAGGCATGCCGGGCGGCCAACACCCGATCGGCCGGCAACAGGGCCAGCGCCCCGCCTCCGGATCCCTGACCCAGCAGCACGCACACCGTCGATGCCGGCAACCGCACCAGATCGGCCAGGCAGCGGGCGATCTCGCCGGCCAGTCCGCCTTCTTCGGCCTCCCGCGACAGTGCCGCACCCGGGGTGTCGATCACCGACACCAACGGAAGGTCAAGCTCCGCAGCAAGCCGCATCCCGCGGCGGGCCACCCGCAGCTCGGCCGGCCCCAGCGGGCCGTGGCTGACCTGCGATGCCCGGTCCTGCCCGAGCAGCACACACGGCATCCCGGAGAACCTGGCCAGCACCAGCGTCAGCCCAGAGGCGGAAACCGAGCCGGAGACGTCACCCTCCCCGGTCCCGTTGAGCGGCACCACGTCCCGGGCCGCGAACCGCAGGAGCTCGCGGACACCGGGCCGGTCGGGCCGACGCGTGCGGTTGATCGAGTCCCAGGCGTCGACGTCGCCCTGTTCGACTTCGATCTCCGCGTCCTTCGGCGGCAAACCCCTGCGGGGGCTACTGAGCACCCTGAGCGCGCGGGACGCGATCTCGGCAAGTCTTTCCGGCGGCAGCACCGCGTCGATCAGTCCGTGTACGGCGAGGTTCTCCGCGGTCTGTACACCGTCGGGGAACGGCTCGCCGTACAGCGCCTGGTACACCTTCGGGCCGAGAAAACCCACCAGCGCACCAGGTTCCCCGACGGCGACGTGGCCGAGGGACCCCCAGGAGGCGAACACGCCGCCGGTGGTCGGATGCCGCAGATACACCAGGTACGGCAGCCCCGCGGCTCGGTGGGCACCGATGGCGTCGGTGATCCGGACCATCTGGACGAAGGCCAGCGACCCCTCCTGCATCCTGGTGCCGCCGGATGCGGTGGCCGCCAGCAGCGGCAGGCCCTCCACCGTCGCCCGCCGGATCGCCTTGTCCAGCCGGTCGGCGGCGGCCAGCCCGATCGACCCGCCGAGGAAGCGGAACTCGTTGACCAGCACCGCCACCCGGCGACCGTCTATGGTGCCGCAGCCACTCAGGACGGCCTCGTCACATCCCGATTTCTCCTGCGCCGCAAACAGTTCCGCCGCGTACACCGGATCGATGTCCGCCGGCCTGACGACCGGCGCATCCCAACTCTGGAACGACCCGTCGTCCAGGACCACCTCGATCAGCTCTCTGGCGCCCAGCCGGGTCATGTCAGACCGGGCCGGCGTCCGCCGCGGCCGGAGCGGTACCCGATTGCAGCCAGCCGAGCACGTCGTCGGTGTGCTGCCCGAGCAGCGGCGGCGCCCGGTGCGTCCGGTGCCACTCCGCGCCAGCGCCGTCGAAGAACCGCAACGGCGGTCCCGGCAGCTGGATCGCCCCGAGGGTGGCGTGCTCCACGTCGACCAGGAGTCCTTGCGACTTCGTCTGTTCCCATTCGTAGACCTGTTGCAGATCCTTCACCTCGCCGCTGGGCACGCCGACCTCGGAGAGCTTGGCCAGCAGTTGCGGAGTGGAGTATCCGGTGAAGGCCTGCTCTACGGCGCTGCGGACCGCCGGAGCATTGCGCACCCGGTCGGCGTTGGTGGCGAAACCCTGTGCGTCCAGCGGGATCCCGAAGGCCGGAGCGAACCTGCGCCACAGCCCTTCGGAGCCGACAGAGATCTGCACGATGCCGTCCGCGGAGTGGAACAGGCCGTACGGGCAGATCGACGGATGATGCGGGCCCTCCGCTTTGCCGATCTCGCCGGCCACCGTCCACCGGGTGCCCTGGAAGGCGTGTACGCCGACGATGCCCGCCAACAGCGACGTCCGCACCAGGCCGCCCTTGCCGGTGCGTTCGCGTTCGTGTAGCGCGGCCAGGGTGCCGTAGGCGCCGTACATGCCGGCCAGCAGGTCGGCGATCGGAACACCGACCTTGGTGGGAGTCTGCGGGTCCGGCCCGGTGATCGACATCAGCCCTGCCTCACCCTGGGCGATCTGGTCGTAGCCTGCCCTGCCGCCTTCCGGGCCGTCGTGCCCGAAGCCGGAGATCGACAGGATCACCAGCCGCGGGTTCAGCTCGGTGAGCCGATCGAGCGGGAACCCGAGCCGGTCCAGGACGCCGGGCCGGAAGTTCTCCATCAGCACGTCACTCCGCAGGATCAGTTCGGTGAGCGCTGCCACCCCGTCGGCCGACTTGAGGTCAAGGGTGATCGACTCCTTGTTCCGGTTGCAGGACAGGAAGTAGGTCGAGATCGGCCCGCCCGGGGTCTCGATGAACGGCGGTCCCCAGCCGCGGGTGTCGTCGCCGTGTCCTGGCGTCTCGACCTTGATCACCCGGGCGCCGAGGTCACCCAGCATCATCGCCGCATGTGGCCCGGCCAGGGCCCTGGTCAGGTCGAGGACGGTGATGTCGCCCAGCGGTCCGTCGGTGATCGGCACAGATTCTCCTCGGTGGGCGGGTCGACCACCCAGATTACGAGGTGGACGTGGGAACCGATCGACAGCACCGGAGGTTCCGTTCGACCGGGCCGTTTCAGCCGACCAGCCGGGACTCCCGGTCGTAGTTCTTGCCGAGGAATTGCGGCACCCTGGCCCAGCGGAATGCGAAGATCAT
>JAABUR0100000431.1_pt1 | contig 92293 bp, 82 predicted proteins | sample 5560091 | NCBI WGS metagenome assembly JAABUR01 (sample SAMN10711879, study PRJNA513375) | rock metagenome | isolation source: Antarctica rocks | place: Antarctica: Victoria Land, University Valley sud | reverse complement strand
ATCGGCCAGGTCCGCGGCCAGAGCGGCATCGGGAAAGGCGCCCAGATCCGCGCCGGCGTACTCGTCGATCGCCGACATCAGCGTGCTCATGGCCACCTCCTTGCCTTGCCGCTTCGAAACTGTGTTCGATTCTACGGTGGCTTACAGACAATTTCGAGTGGCCTAGCGGCGGTGTGGATAACGGCCGCAGTTTGCCCCCGCAAATTCAGCAGGCGCGCCGGCGTACAAATTCGAGAGAACGCTGCAATGAGGCAAAGGCCGGCGACAAGGTCACATGCATGCCTACTGAGCGCGGGCGGCAAAGCCGACGTGGGCTCGTCGCGGCCCGCGGACACCTCAACACTGTCTCGACGGCGTCGCCCACAGCCGCTGGAGACCCATGCCGGCGCTGCCGGGGAAGGTTGGCCGGCCCGCGGGTGTTATCGTGTGCGGTCAACCGGTGTACGCCGGCCGGATGTGTTGCCCGGTGACCGTGATCCCAGGGCCATAGCTAGCAAGGAGAGTTGTGCCGCTTGACAGCGCCGTGAAGTCCGCGATCATGACCGAGTACGCGACGGTCGAGCGCGACACCGGATCGCCCGAGGTCCAGGTCGCGATGCTCTCCAAGCGGATCTCCGACCTGACCGAGCACCTGAAGAGCCACCGGCACGACCACCACAGCCGCCGGGGGCTCCTGCTGCTGGTCGGCCGCCGGCGACGGTTACTGAACTACCTGCGCGACAAGGACATCAACCGCTACCGCTCGCTGATCGAGCGCCTGGGTCTGCGCCGGTAGCTGCACCAGAGGGAGTGGTCGAAGCGACCGCTCCCTTCGTCGTAGGGCACCCGCCGTACGACGGCACCCGAGCCGGTGCGCTCGGCGCCCGCAGAGGGCATCGGACGCCGGTCCTCGGTAGTGGTGCCCGGGTCCCCTCCCGGCCACTTCGACTGATGACCGGTCTCCTGTCCTCCCGGCCCGCCGAGCCCGGCGCGAGCTATCAGGAGGCTGCCCGTGGAGGGCACCGACCCGTACTACGCCGAAGCGGTCATCGACAACGGTCCCGCCGGCACCCGCACGATCCGCTTCGAGACCGGCCGGCTGGCCCGTCAGGCCGCCGGCTCGGCCGTCGCCTATCTGGGCGAGACCATGGTCCTGGCCGCGACCACCGCGTCGAAGTCGCCCAAGGACAACCTGGACTTCTTCCCGCTGACGGTCGACGTCGAAGAGCGGATGTACGCCGCGGGCAAGATCCCCGGCTCGTTCTTCCGCCGCGAGGGCCGCCCGTCCGAGGACGCCATCCTGACCTGCCGGCTCACCGATCGGCCGCTGCGCCCGTCGTTCGCCAAGGGCCTGCGCAACGAGGTCCAGATCGTGGCGACGATCCTCGCGTTGGACCCCGACACCCTGTACGACGTGGTCGCGATCAACGCGGCCAGCCTGTCGACCTCGCTGGCGGGGCTGCCGTTCAGTGGTCCGATCGGTGCCACCCGGGTCGGCTACGTCGACGGTTCCTGGATCGCGTTCCCGACCCACAGCGAGCTGGAGCGGGCGACATTCGACATGGTCGTCGCCGGCCGGGTGCTCGAGGACGGCGACGTCGCGATCATGATGGTCGAGGCGGAGGCGACCAAGAACGCCTTCACGCTGGTCGCCGGTGGTGCGCCGGCCCCTACCGAGGACGTCGTCGCGAGCGGCCTGGAGGCCGCCAAGCCGGCCATCCGGTCGCTGTGCGCCGCCCAGTCCGAGCTCGCCGCGAAGGCCGCGAAGCCCACTCGGGACTTCCCGCGGTTCCTGGACTACGGCGAGGACATGCTGGCGGCGGTGACCGCCGCCGTCCGCGACGACCTGGCCGCGGCCCTGACCATCCCGGCCAAGCAGGAGCGCGAGGCCGAGCTGGACCGGGTCAAGGAGCTCGCCAAGGGAAAGGTCGCCGGCCAGTTCGAGGGCCGCGACAAGGAGATCGGCGCCGCCGTACGGGCCCTGACCAAGAAGCTGGTCCGGTCCCGGGTGGTTCGCGACAAGGTCCGCATCGACGGCCGGGGCCTGGCCGACATCCGCACCCTGTCCGCTGAGGTCGAGGTCGTCCCCCGGGTGCACGGATCGGCGCTGTTCGAGCGCGGCGAGACCCAGATCCTCGGGGTCACGACGCTCAACATGCTGCGCATGGAGCAGATGGTCGACACGCTCAACCCGGAGACCCGCAAGCGCTACATGCACAACTACAACTTCCCGCCGTACTCGACCGGTGAGACCGGCCGAGTGGGCTCGCCCAAGCGTCGTGAGATCGGGCACGGGGCCTTGGCGGAACGGGCGCTGGTCCCGGTGCTGCCGAGCCGCGAGGAGTTCCCTTACGCGATCCGGCAGGTCTCCGAGGCGCTGGGGTCCAACGGCTCCACCTCGATGGGTTCCGTCTGCGCCTCGACGCTGTCGCTGCTCAACGCCGGCGTACCGCTGCGGGCGCCGGTGGCCGGCATCGCGATGGGCCTGATCGCCGAGGACGGCGAGTACGTCACGCTGACCGACATCCTCGGAGCCGAGGACGCGTACGGCGACATGGACTTCAAGGTTGCCGGCACCAGGGACTTCGTCACCGCGCTGCAGCTCGACACCAAGCTCGACGGCATCCCGGCCAGCGTGCTGGCCGCCGCGCTGACGCAGGCGCGGGACGCCCGGCTGTCGATCCTCGAGGTGATGGCGGAGGCCATCGACGGTCCGGACGAGATGTCGCCGTACGCGCCGCGGATCATCACCGAGAAGGTGCCGATCGACAAGATCGGCGAGATCATCGGCCCCAAGGGCAAGATGATCAACCAGATCCAGGACGACACCGGCGCCGACATCACCATCGAGGACGACGGCACCATCTACATCGGGGCGACCGACGGCACCAAGGCCGACGCGGCGCTCAAGGCGATCCGATCGATCGTGTCGCCACTGATGCCGGAGGTCGGAGAGCGCTTCCTCGGCACCGTGGTGAAGACCACCAGCTTCGGCGCCTTTGTCTCGCTACTGCCGGGCAAGGACGGCCTGCTGCACATCTCCAAGCTGCGCGGCCTGGCCAACGGCAAGCGGGTGGAGGCGGTGGAGGACGTGCTCAAGGTGGGCGCCAAGGTGCAGGTGGAGATCACCGAGATCGACCCCCGCGGGAAGATCTCGCTGTCGCCGGTGGGCGAGGACGGCGGCGGCTCCACTCCGCCGGCCGCGGCCGCCACACCAGCGGTCGCTGCACCCGCGGCCGAGTAAGTGGCCACGACGCCGCTGCCGGCGTTGCAGGAACCCGGCTCGACCCAGACCCTGTCGGCCGGCGGGGACGGTGACGTCGGAGTTGTCCGGCGTACCGTCCTGCCGGGTGGACTGCGGATCATCAGCGAGACGATGCCCGCCGTCCGCTCGGTCGCCTTCGGGGTGTGGGTGGGCGTCGGCTCCCGCGACGAGACGCCGCGACTGGCAGGTACGTCGCACTATCTCGAGCACCTGCTCTTCAAGGGCACCCGGCGGCGCGACGCCCTGGAAATCGCGGCGGTCATGGACGCCGTCGGTGGCGAGATGAACGCCTTCACCACCAAGGAGTACACGACCTACTACGCGCGGGTGCTCGACACCGACCTGCCGCTCGCGGTGGACGTGGTGTGCGACATGGTGACCTCAGCGTTGATCGCTGCGGCCGATGTCGAGTCCGAGCGCGGCGTGATCCTCGAGGAGATCGCCATGCACGACGACGACCCGGGGGACGTGGTGCACGACGCGTTCGCGGCGGCCGTGTTCGGCGACACGCCGCTTGGCCGGCCGGTGATCGGCACGGTGGAATCCATCGAGGGACTGTCCCGGTCCTCGATCGCCGGCTACTACCGCCGGCGGTACCGGCCGGAGAACGTCGTGGTGGCCGCCGCCGGCAACCTCGATCATTCCCGGCTGGTGGAGCTGGTCGAGGCGGCCTTCGCCGATTCGGTCGGCGACCCGGCCGTCGTACCGGTGCCACCCCGCACGGGCGGCCGCGGGCCGGCGTACCGGCCAACGGTGACTGTGCAGCGGCGGGCGACCGAGCAGGCCAACCTGGTGCTCGGAACCCGGGCGCTGTCCCGGACCGACGAGCGGCGGTTCGCCCTCGGCGTCCTCAACGGCGCGCTGGGGGGCGGGATGAGCTCGCGGCTGTTCCAGGAGGTCCGGGAGAAGCGAGGGCTGGCCTACTCGGTCTACAGCTACGCCGCTCAGTTCGCCGACACGGGGTTGTTCGGCATCTACGCCGGTTGCCAACCGGCCAGGGTCGACCAGGTGCTGGCGCTGTGCCGCGAGCAGCTGGCGGCCGTGGTCGCCCACGGGATCACCACCGTCGAGCTCGAGCGCGGCAAGGGCCAGGCGCGCGGCGGCCTGGTTCTCGCTCTGGAGGACACCGGCTCGCGGATGAGCCGGCTCGGCAAGAGCGAGCTCTCCTACGGCGAGCTGCTCACCGTGGACGAGATCCTCGGCCGGATCGAGGCGGTCGACCTCGACGACATCCGCGCGGTGGCAGCCGACGTCCTTGGCGCGCCGCTCGCACTCGCGGTGATCGGGCCCTTCGACGACCACGACTTCTCCGCCGCCGTTGCCTGAGCCGATCCGCGTCGGCGTACTGGGCGCCGCCGGCCGGATGGGCAGCGAGGTGTGCCGCGCGGTCGAGGAGGCTCCCGACCTGGAGCTGGTCGCCCGCATCGGCGACGGCGACGAGCGTGAGCCGCTGAGGGGGGCGGGCGTCGTCGTTGATTTCACCGCACCGGACGCCGTCATGGACAACCTGCGCTGGTGCGTGTCGGCCGGGCTGTCGGTGGTCGTCGGCACCACCGGCTTCGATCGCGACCGGCTGGCGACGCTGCGGGAGTGGCTCTCGGCGGCGCCGTCGGTCTCGGTGCTGGTCGCGCCCAATTTCGGGATCGGGGCGGTGCTGATGATGCGCTTCGCGGCCGCCGGCGCCCGCTACTTCGAGTCCGTGGAGATCGTCGAGCTGCACCACCCGGGCAAGGCGGACGCGCCGAGTGGCACCGCCCGGCGTACGGCGGAGCTCGTCGCGGCGGCCCGTCGGGAGGCGGGCGTCGGACCGGCACCCGACGCGACCAGTTCGTCCCTGGCGGGCGCTCGGGGGGCTGCGGTGGACGGGGTGCCGGTGCACGCCGTCCGGCTGGCCGGGATGGTGGCTCACCAGGAGGTGCTGCTCGGCGGACACGGCGAGGTGCTCACGATCCGGCACGATTCCTTGGACCGCTCGTCGTTCATGCCGGGGGTGCTCCTCGGCGTACGCCGGGTCCGCGACCGGCCCGGCCTCACCGTGGGCCTGGAGTCCCTGCTCGACCTCGACTGAGCCCGGCCACCACCTGCGGGGCACCGGTTCCCCATGACGATCGATCGTTGTTGCCTCTACCCCATGATTTCGGCGAAATCCTCAGGTAGAGCTCACAACGATCGATCCACTTCGCGTGCAGGCGACGGTACGGGACGGGTCCTCAGAGCGGTCCGGCGTAACGCACCTCGGGGACCGGCGTACCCATCTCGAGCAACTGGCGGGCACCGTCGGCGGCCAGGCCGGCCGCCTCGTAGAACCGCCGGCCTCGGGCGTTGCCTTCCAGCACCCACAGCGTCACCCGGCGGAATTGCTCCTTGCGCAGCGCGGTAAGGCTGGTCGACATCAGCTCGCGCCCGATCCCGGTGCCCCAGTACGCCGCATCGACGTACAGCGCGTAGATCTCACCGGTGGAGTCGCTCGCGTCGTCGTCTCGGGCGGGGCCGGCAACCGCCCAGCCGACCAGGCCCTCTCCGGTGGTCGCTACGAAAGTGCGCGTCCGCGGCCCCGGCTTCCCGATGTAGCCCCGTTGCCGGTCGATGCTGGCCTCGTCGGAGACCAGGCCGGCGAGCACGGTCGCGTCCACGATTCCGGCGTACGCCGCCCGCCAGGTCTCCACGCGCAGCCGGCTGATCGCCGCGGCGTCGTCCACCCGTGCCGGTCGGATGCTTGCGGCAGCCATGGCGCCGATCTTCACTCAAGGCGACCCGGGAGTGCACATGACTTAGAGTTGGCTGCATCCTGTCCGCGCCGAGGAGGCCACGTCGATGACCACGCCGTCTGCCCTCAACATCCCGGAGGGCGGTTTCTGGCCGGCGCCGGCGGTGCCGCAGCCGAACATCTACCCGATGGAGTGGCGGGTCGAGACCGAGAAGCTCGCCGAGATCTACGAGAAGTCGAAGGCGATGCTCTGGAACCCCTCGGACCTTCCCTGGGACGACCTGCGGGCCGAGGACTTCACCCGCGAGCAGCGGCTCGGCATGCTGTATTGGTGGTCGCTGCTGGCCAACTTCGACGCCAGCGGGCCCGCGGTCTTCGCCCGGGCGACGATCCACTCCTTCGAGATGCACGAGGAGGACCCGGTCCGCAAGTGCTTCTTCTCGATCACCCGGGACGAGATGAACCACGAGGAGTGCTGCCAGCGGGCGATCGCCAAGCTGTGGCCCGGCGGCCCCTTGGACTGGGAGCCCACCGATGACCTCGAGCGGGCGGCCCACAACAACATCGGCTGGCTCTACCACAACGGTGGCCGCTATTGGCAGGGCTACAACGCCAGCCTCGGCAAGTACCCGATGGCGGTGCTGTTCACCTCGTTCATGATGGGCGAGGTCGCCTCCTCGACCCTGTTCCGGATGATGGCGACGGGCACCCGCCACCCGGTCTTCGCCGAGGTCTTCAAGCGGATCGGGCGGGACGAGAGCCGGCACCTGCAGATCTGCATGACGATCCTGGACAAGGACTGGCCCGGGCTCAACGACACCGACAAGGCCACGATCACCCGCCAGCTACGGGCCGGCTTCGTGTTCCTGTCGATGATCCTCTGGGAGCCGCCGCCGCAATTCTGGGACCTGCCGCCGTACTTTCTCGACAACCACCGGGTGCTGATCGACCACGCCCGCGATGCCGGACTCGGCGTGCTCTCCTACGAAGATCAGGCGGAGAACTGGAAGGTCGCCATGGCGAAGGTGCGCGCCATCGTCGAGCGCTGGGGGATCGAGTTTCCGGCCATCGCCGAACTCGACATCGACGGTGTCGATGTCGGGGACATCACCGCCGAGGACATCATCCCGGTCTTCTAAGCCGGTTCGTCAGCAGTTGTGTCCAGGAACCCGCGCGCACGAGGCCCACGGCCAGTCACCGAATTTCGCCCAGTCCGCCTTCACGGCGAACAGGCGGAAGAAGTTCCTGTTCTGGTTCGACTGCTGGTCGGTACGCACCGAAACTCGGGCCAACAGAGTCGCCATCGCTGTCACCCGCGACGCCATCGGGTCATCGAGGACCAGGCCGCTGCCTCCATTCCCCTCGCCTTCGATGACCCCCACGAGGAACTCCCTGGTTTCCGCGTCGTCGGCATCACGCAAAGCGGGGGGCATGCCGGGCAGGTTGACGTCCAAGCTCAGCGAGTCCGCCCGGACGGCATACATCGGGCTGTTGTCCCGGCCACACACCGGCCGCGCCTGCGAACGCTTGACCACTGCGCCGAGCGCTTCTGCCGAGGCGGCGAATCGGTCGGCACTAGCCAGCTCACAACTGCGAAACCCCCACCCACCCTCATGAGGATGACCGTCTCCCCACAGGTAGCCGAGTGCGAAAAACCGGGCCACGGCTGGGCTCACGGCCTGCGCTGGAGGCGGATTTACCGTCGCCCCGACAGCAGTCGACTCGAGCAGAGACATCGCGGTCGCGAATACCAGGACGAGAATGCGACGATTGCGGGGGGGCCGGGGCACGGCGGCAGTCTGCCGATCCCAGGGCAATTAGTCGAATTTGTGACTAAAGTGGCGAATGGGACGACGCCATAGCTGCGGCCGCCACGCGCATCGTGCGGACGCCGGGTTGACGAACCCAATGGCCCCCGAGTTGTCGCTGGCCGCCGCCCGGCGGATCGCGCTGGCCGCGCAGGGATTTGCCGACCCGAGGCCGGTCGGTACTCCGGACCGACGGCACCTGCGCCGGGTGCTGTCGCGGGTCGGCCTGCTGCAGATCGACTCTGTCAACGTGGTCGTCCGCTCGCACTACCTGCCGCTGTTCAGCCGGCTCGGTCCCTATCCGGTGTCGCTGCTGAACCGGGCGGCGTACGCCGACCACGAGCTGTTCGAGTACTGGGGGCATGAGGCCTCGTTGCTGCCGGTCGCCCTGCACCCGGCGCTGCGCTGGCGGATGGCGCGGGCGGCCGAGCAGTTCGCCACCTGGGGACAACCGGCCCGGCTGGCGAGGGAGCGGCCGGACTACATCGCCGCCGTGCTGGCCGAGGTGGCCGCCCGCGGACCGATCGGCGCCGGTGAGCTGGACGGCGACCGGCCGCGCCGGGCGGGTCCGTGGTGGGACTGGCACGACGCGAAGATCGCGCTCGAGTGGCTGTTCTGGACCGGCCAGGTCACCACCGCGGACCGGCGGAGCTTCGAGCGTCGCTACGACCTGACCGAGCGGGTGCTGCCGCGGACGGTCCTCGACGCGCCCACGCCGTCGGTGGCGGACGGGCAACGGGAGCTGGTCCGGGTGGCCGGCCGAGCCTGCGGCGTGGCCACGGAGGGGGACCTACGTGACTACTTCCGGCTGAGCCCGGCGGACTCGCGGGCGCGGGTGGCCGAGCTGGTGGACTCAGGTGAGCTGGTGCCGGTCACGGTGCGCGGTTGGCGGCCGGCGTACCTGCACCGCGACGCCAAGCTCCCCCGCTGGGTGCGGGCTCGAGCGCTGCTCTCGCCGTTCGACTCACTCGTCTGGGAGCGATCGAGGACGGAGCGGCTGTTCGGGTTCCGGTTCCGGCTGGAGATCTACACCCCCGCGCCGAAGCGGGTGCACGGCTACTACGTGCTGCCCTTCCTGCTCGGGGACCGGCTGGTGGCTCGGGTGGACGTCAAGGCCGATCGGGCGGCCGGCACGCTTCGGGTGCTGGCGGCGTACGCCGAGACGGGCGCGCCGGGCGACACGGCCGCCGAGCTGGCGGCGGAGCTGCGGTCGCTGGCCGCCTGGCTCGGACTGGAGCGGGTCGAGGCGCACGACCGGGGCGACCTGGCGCCGCGACTGTCCGCTTGCCTCCCACGATAGGCAAAGGGAACCATCGGCCCAGAGGAGCAGCAACAAAGTTCTCAGTCCTTGGAGCTGGACGACGCTCTGCCCCACAGCCGCCATCGCAGTGCGCCACGGCGCCGCTTCCGAGCCCTCCTGGCCGTAGCCTCGAACCATGGAATACGTGATCCACACGCCACACGGCGAGGTCCGCACCGAGACGGAGCCCCAACTCGGGGACAACGGTGTTCTCGTCGTGCAGAACACTGATGGGTCGGAGATCTGGTTGAGCCCGGCCGCCTGGTTCCGGGTCCAGACACCGGCTGGTTCTAGCGGTGCGCTGCAGGCTCGTCGTTGAGGCGCTTGACGCGCGGCGGAAGGTGAAGGCGGCGGCGGATCTCGTCCTGGACGTCGGCGGCCGGCTTCGTTCCGTCCACCGTTACCACGAGCTCCTTGCGCTGGAACAGGGCCAGGATCGGCTCGGTCTGCTTGTGGTACTCGGCCAGCCGGGTGGTCACCCCCTCCTCCGTGTCATCCGCACGGCGTACCAGGTCGCCTCCGCATACGTCACAGGTGTCCTCGACTGCCGGCCGGCTGAAGATCAAGTTGTAGTCGAGTCCGCAGTTCGAGCACAACCGCCGGGACAGGACGCGCTCGAGGACCACCGCGTCCGGGACGTCGACGTGGATGACGGCGTCGGTGTCGTAGCTTTCCAGGAAGAACTCGGCCTGACCGGCGCTGCGCGGGAAGCCGTCGACGACGAAGCCGTAGTTCCAGTCGTGTTCGTCCAGGCGGCGACGTACGACCTCTTCAACCAGGTCGTCGGGAACCAGCTGGCCGGCCGAGACGATGCGCCTGACCCTGGCTCCGAGCTTGGTGTGGTGCTGGATGTTCCAGCGGAAGAGATCGCCCACGCTGATGTGCACGATCTCCAGGTCGCGCTCCAGCAGCAGCGCCTGGGTGCCCTTCCCACTGCCCTGCGGCCCGGTGACGATGTACTTGTGCACGGCAGCTCCTTCCTCCGGCGGTGGGTCGCGCCACCACCCTGTCAGTGGCCGCGACTAGGGTCGCGCGGATGGGAATCGCAGCTGTCGGGGAGAGGGCTCCGGTGAATCTCGAGCTGGAGCCGCAGTTCCGTTGCGACGTGACCGTCGAGCTGGTCAAGGCGAGCGCTGCCGACTCCGACGTCGTGTGGGCGGCCCGCGTTTCCACGGCGGGCGAGGCCTCCATCGAGGCGATGCACGAGGACCCGGAGCGCTCCGCCGGGCTCATCCGCTATCTGATGAGGTCGCGGCACGGATCGACATTCGAGCACAACGGCTTCACCTTCCTCGTTAATGCTCCGATCTTCGTCTTTCGCGAATTCATGCGGCACCGGACCTTCAGCTACAACGAGGAGAGCGCCCGCTACCGGGAGCTCGCGCCGGTCTTCTATGTGCCCGGCCCCGACCGCAATCTCGTGCAAGAGGGCAAGCCGGGTCACTACCGGTACGTGCCGGGCAGCCCCGAACAGCACGAGCTGGTGACCGAGGCCACCAAGGAGGCCTGCCGGACGGCGTACGCCGCCTATCGCCGGATGCTCGACGCGGGGGTGGCCCGTGAGGTGGCCCGCGGGGTGCTCCCGGTCGCGACCTACTCCTCGATGTACGCGACCTGCAATGCGCGCGCCCTGATGTCGTTCCTGTCGCTGCGGACCGCCCGGCCGGAGGCCAGTTTCCCGTCCTATCCGCAGCGGGAGATCGAGCTGGTGGCAGAGCAGATGGAGGGCCACTTCGCCCGGCTGATGCCGATCACGCACGCCGCGTTCGACGCGGCCGGCCGGGTCGGCCCCTGACGCAGACGCCGACGGGGCCCTGCCGGCCGGCAGGGCCCCGTCGGGTCGAGAGCGACCGGCGTTACGGCGTCTGGATCGGAATCCGGGCGGTGTACGCGTCCTGGTCGTTGGCGTACGGCGCGTTGAATGCCGAGCCGTTGCAGACCTGCGGCGGGTTGCCCGGCGTACCGGTGCCCGGGCAGAGGAACTTCTCGGCGGCGCGGGTGTCCGGCCACAGCGGGTACGCCGTGTCGCCGGAGACCGCGAGACTGGTGTAGTCGCCGTAGAACACCCCCGCGAACTGGGTCGGCGGCGGCATGCTGGACGAGGTGGCCCGCGTCGTGGAGAAACGGGTCATGTCCCGGCTGGCCGACACGCTGAAGTCGGAGTAGCCGGTGAACTCGTCGTTGCCGTACTGGCGGTCCATGTAGCTGACGACCAGCCGAGCGTCATCGGTGAAGGCGCTCCACTGCCAGAACTGGTCGGTGGTGCGTGCGGCCGGCTCCATGTTGACCGACGGCAGCCCGCGGGGGCTCATGTCCGTGCCGGTGAAGGACCGCCCACCGTTCGTCGAGCTGCTCATCAGGATGTCGTTGTTGCAGGCCCCCGGCTTCTTGGTCCCGGTGTAGAGGTTGATGCCGAACGCGCTGAAGCCGTGCGGCACGCAGCCGTTGCTCTCGCTGGAGTGCCGGTTGATGTAGGAGCCGAACGTGACGAGGACCTCGTTGGTCTTCGGGTTGACCTGGCCCACCGGGTAGTTGGCAGCCCGGAAGATCGAGTTGGCGGTCTTGCTCTTCTCCGGCACGCAGGCGCGGCCGGGGTCCTGGCCGTTCTGGTAGGTCGCGCAGTCCGGCAGGTCGTAGTAGTCCGCGACCTTCACCGGCTTGGAGAAGCTGCGGCCGCCGTCGGTCGACTTGGCCAGCAACATCTGGTTGCGGTTGTCGCCCCCACGCACGGTGTTGTTGAAGTTCGCCCACACGACGTAGAGCGAGCCGTCGGCGGCGGTGAAGGGCTGGGAGAATTGGTTCTCGTTGCAGTTGCCCTTCGGCGTACCCAGGCCGTAGGTGTTGGTGCACAGCGGGCTGTCCCGGCTGACCAGCACCCGCTTGCTGAAGGTCTCGCCGTAGTCCTTGGAGTAGCTGATGTAGATGTACGCCGAGCCGTCGGCCGCGAACTCGGTGTAGCTCACGTAGACCCGGTCCCGGAACGGGCTGCCGGGGTGGCTGTCGACCGTGAGCAGCTGCTTGTCCTCGAGAATCCCGGTCGTGCCCTTGGTGTCGGAGTTGATCGCCACGTCGCGGCCCGGGAAGTTCCAGGACGCCCCGCCGTTGGCGGTCGAGCGGAAGACCAGGAAGCCGCTGGAGAGATCCGGGTTCGACGTGGTCGGGAAGCCACGGTTGAACACCTGGCAGCTCAGGTAGGCGTTGTGCCTGGTGTCGAAGGCGACCGAGGTGTCACCGCCGGCCTGCCAGTAGCGGCGCGCCGTACCGGATGAGATCGGTGCCCGGGTGAAGGACATCGGCACGGTGCTGTCGGCCCAGGTGCTGCCGGCGCTCTTCGAGTACGCCGTGTAGCAGTTGCCGTCACCGCGCCGATAGTCGTTGTAGCTGGCCACCAGGTGGCCGGGCCGATTGGGGTCGGCCGCGATCGAGGTCTCGTTCTGCGACTGGGCGCGGCCCTGCAGGTCGGCGTCGGTGAGGTTCTGGCAGTTCTGGTTCACCTTGATGTTGGAGCCGAGGCGCACCGGACAGCCGTCGGTGTCGCTGGGATTGTAGGTGTGCGGACGGGCGGTGAGCCCGTCGCCCGCCGCCTGCTTACCCCTGGCGGCCTCGACAGCGAGGGACAGTGGCCCGGACATCAGCCGCTTCTGGATGGCCGGAATGTTGTTGAAGTCGAAGCCTTTCGCCTGTGCGCTCGGGAGCGTGAGCGCCAAGGGTGCGGCAGCGAGCGCGCCACCGGTCACCAGCGCGAGGATGCGAGTGCGTCGAAGCATCTACGTTTCTCCTACGGACGGAAAATGGGGAAGCCCGCGCGACGCGGGACCGGCGAGAGCCGGCCGGAAAGCTCCTCTCTGGACGCCACGACGCCAAGCCTGCAGCGAACGATAGGGACGCCGCCGCTGGCCGTAAAGGCAGGAAATGCTGTCCTAGCAGGGAAAACATCCAGTTGGACGCCCCGCTCGGTGTGGTTTGGCGGGGATGTCCGGGTGGGCGGGCCTGCGCGGAGGGCCGGCCGCCGCGAGGTAGCGTGTCCACCATGACGACGCCGTCGCTGGAAACCCCGTTCGGCCGGGTGCTGACCGCCATGGTCACCCCGATGACAAGCCGTGGGGAGGTGGATCACCAGGGCGCCGGCGAGCTGGCGGCGTACCTCGTCGACCACGGCAGCGACGGCCTGGTCATCAGCGGTACGACGGGGGAGTCGGCCACCACCACCGATGCCGAGAAAGAATCGCTGCTGCGGGCGGTCGTGGAGGCGATCGGTGACCGGGCGCACGTGCTGGCCGGGGTGGGAACCAACGACACGGCGCACTCGGCCGAGCTGGCCCGGGTGGCCGAGAAGGCCGGCGCCGCCGGGCTGCTCGCGGTCACGCCCTACTACAACAAGCCGCCGCAGGCCGGCCTCATCGCCCACTTCACCGCGGTGGCCGAGGCGACCGATCTCCCGGTGATGCTCTACGACATCCCGGGCCGTACGGCGCTGGCGCTCGAGACCGACACCCTTGTCCGGCTCGGCGAGCACCCGCGGATCGTCGCCGTCAAGGACGCCAAGGGGGACCTGGCCGCCACCTCCTGGTTGCGGGCCCGCAGCGACCTGGCGATCTACTCCGGCGACGACATCAACACGCTGCCGCTGCTGGCCGTCGGCGCGGCAGGGGTGGTCGGCGTCGTCACCCACCTCCTCGGTGCCGAGATGGCCGAGATGATCGGCCGGTTCCTCGCCGGTGACGTTGCGGGGGCCCGGGCGCTGCACCTGCGGCTGCTGCCCGCATTCACCGGGTTCTTCCGCACCCAGGGCGTGATCCTGACCAAGGCGGCGCTCAATCTGCGCGGGCTTCCCGCCGGCCCGGTGCGGCTTCCGCTGGTCGATGCGACGGGGGAGCAGGTGGACCAGCTCAAGGCGGACGTTGTGACCGCCGGTATAGAGCTGTGAGCCATCCGCACCCGGACTTGACCGCACCGCCGCCGCTGCCGGCGAACGGCCTGCGGCTGGTTGCGCTTGGTGGCCTCGGTGAGATCGGCCGGAACATGACGGTCTTCGAGCACTCCGGTCGGCTGCTGATCGTCGACTGCGGCGTGCTCTTCCCGGAGACCGAGCAACCCGGTGTGGATCTCATCCTGCCGGACTTCAGCTATATCCGGGACCGGCTCGACGAGATCGAGGGCCTGGTGCTCACGCACGGCCACGAGGACCACATCGGCGCCGTGCCGTTCCTGTTGCGGGAGAAGCCGGATCTGCCCGTGGTCGGGTCCCGCCTCACCCTGGCCCTGCTCGAGGGCAAGCTCGCCGAGCACCGGCTCAAGCCCTACACGCTGGAGGTGGCCGCCGGCGACCGCGAGCGGCTCGGGCCCTTCGACTGCGAGTTCCTGGCGGTCAACCACTCCATTCCGGACGCTCTCGGCGTAGCGATCCGGACGACGGCGGGCCTGGTGCTGCACACCGGGGACTTCAAGCTCGACCAGCTCCCCCTCGACGGCCGGCTCACCGACCTCGGCGGCTTCGCCCGGCTCGGTGCCGAGGGCGTCGACCTGCTGATGAGCGACTCCACGAACGCAGAGGTGCCGGGCTTCGTCACCAGCGAGCGTGAGATCGGTCGGGTGCTGGGCTCGGTGTTCTCGGCGGCGTCGGGACGAATCATCGTGGCCTGCTTCGCCAGCCACGTGCACCGCGTCCAGCAGGTGCTGGACGCCGCCCGCCAGCACGGTCGGCAGGTTGCCTTCGTCGGCCGCTCGATGGTCCGCAACATGGGGATCGCCCGGGACCTCGGTTACCTGACGGTGCCGGCCGGTCTGATGGTCGACATCCGCGAGGTGGAGTCGCTGCCGCCGGACAAGGTGGTGCTGGTCTCCACCGGCTCGCAGGGTGAGCCGCTGTCCGCGCTGTCGCGGATGGCCAACCGCGACCACCACCAGATCCGCATCGAGGCCGCCGACACCATCGTGTTGGCCTCATCGCTGATTCCGGGAAACGAGAACGCCGTCTACCGGGTGATCAACGGGCTCTCCCGCTGGGGAGCGACCGTGGTGCATAAGGGCGTCGCCCTGGTGCACGTCTCCGGGCACGCGCCGGCGGGGGAGTTGCTGTTCGTCCTGAACGCCACCCGGCCGAGCAACGTGCTGCCCATCCACGGCGAGTGGCGGCACCTGCGGGCGCACGCCGCGCTGGCCAAGGCCACCGGTGTACCGGCCGACCGGGTGGTGCTCGCCGACGACGGCGTGGTGGTCGACCTGGTGGACGGTGTTGCGCGGATCACCGGCAAGGTGCCGTGCGGCTACGTCTACGTGGACGGGTTGGTTGTCGGCGACATCGGTGAGTCGTCGTTGAAGGATCGGCGGATCCTCGGTGACGAGGGGTTCCTCACCGTGGTCGTCGTGGTGGACTCCGTCACCGGCAAGGTCTCGGGCGGTCCGGAAATCTTCAGCCGGGGGGTCAGCGGAGAGCCGGACGCCTTCAAGGACGTGGTGCCTCTGATCGAGGCCACCCTGGAGTCGGCCGCCGCCGAGGGCATCGCCGACTCGCATCAGCTGCAGCAGCTCGTACGCCGAGCGGTCGGCCGCTGGGTGAGCGACACCTACCGTCGTCGCCCGATGATCATCCCGGTGGTCATCGAGGTGTGATGCCGGCGGCTGAGCTCTGCGACGCCCCTCGGACGCGGCCAGTGGATCGATCATTGTTGCGTCCACCCCAGGAAAGCGCCGAAATCATGGGGTAGGGCTCACAATGATCGATCCACATCGGCGGGTTGAAACGGTGGCCGTTCGATCTGGGTCACATACCGGGTGAAGGCGAGCGCGGTGTTGCAGGTGGTGCTGATGGGGTCGCCCGGATAGCGTGGACGGATGGCCGTCCGCACCACGACCCGCCCGAGGGATTCCGTCGGCGTGGTCAGGAGCCGGCGGGTGGCCGTCACCACTCGTACCGCCCCCGTTCGCCGGCGCCGGCCGCAGCCGTCTTCGCGCCGACGCGGGCCCAGCCCGGCTGCACGCGTACTGCGGGGGCTTGCCCTGGCATTCGTCGCGTTGTTGCGGGGGCTCGGCCGGCTGCTCGGCCGGCTGTGGCAGCTGCTCGCGGCCGGTCTGGGCGGGCTGGTACGCCGGATCGGCACCGGCGCACGGGAGCTGGACCCGGCGCACCGACGGGACGGACTCGGCCTGCTGGCACTGGCGGCCGGACTGGTCCTCGCGGTGGGGGCCTGGCTGCACCGGGGCGGCTGGGTGGGCGGCTGGCTGACCGGTGCGGTCCGCTGGGTGGCCGGATCCGCCGTGGTCGCCGTACCGCTGCTGCTCGCCGCGCTCGCGTGGAGGTTGCTCCGCCGGCCGGCCGACCGCGCCGGCCGCGGCCGGTTGATGATCGGCCTGGCGGCTTTGGCGGCCGGCCTGCTCGGGCTGCTCAACCTGCTGCACGGGTCGCCGGCCACCGCCGCCGGCCGGGCCGCCGCCGGCGGGCTGATCGGGTTCCTGACCGCGTCACCGCTGGCCACCGCCGTGACGCCGTACCTGGCCGCGCCATTGCTGCTGTTGCTGGCCGGCTTCGGGCTGCTGGTGGTGACAGGTACGCCGGTGCACGCTGTCCCGGACCGGATGACGGCGCTCTGGCACCGGGTTTCGCGGCGGCGCGGCAAAGCCGGCGACGGCGACGAGGACGGACCCGACGGCCCGGAGGTCGAGGGAGCCACGCCGCTGCACCGGCACCCCAGCCGGCGGCGGGTGGCCGTGATGGCGGAGGACGAGCCGTTCGCCGGGGAGTTCCCGATCGTGGCGGCGGACGCCGCCGAGGCAGGCACGCCCGACCCGGCGACGGTGCAGGGGACGGAGACGACGCCGGCAGCGCGACCGGCGGCGAAGACGCGGGGCGAGCAGCTCTCGCTGACCGGGCAGGCGAGCGGCTACGTGTTGCCGCCGCCGACGATGCTGCGGGCCGGCACGCCGCACAAGGCGCGCAGCCCCGCCAACGACGCGGTGGTCGAGGCGCTGTCCGCGGTGCTCGATCAGTTCGGCATCGACGCCGCGGTAACCGGGTTCAGCCGGGGCCCGACCGTCACCCGGTACGAGGTGGAGCTGGGCCTGGGCGTCAAGGTGGAGCGGATCACCGCGTTGTCGCGCAACATCGCGTACGCCGTCAAGAGCGCCGACGTACGGATCATCAGCCCGATCCCCGGCCGGTCGGCGATCGGCATCGAGATCCCGAACGTCGACCGGGAACTGGTCAGCCTCGGCGACGTGCTGCGGTCGCCGGCGGCGACCGCAGACCACCACCCGCTCGTCGTCGGCCTCGGCAAGGACGTCGAAGGCGGCTTCGTGGTGGCGAACCTGGCCAAGATGCCGCACATCCTCATCGCCGGCGCGACCGGGGCCGGCAAGTCGACCTGCATCAACACCCTGGTGACTTCGGTCCTCAGCCGGGCCACGCCGGACGAGGTTCGGCTGGTGCTGATCGACCCCAAGCGGGTCGAGCTGACCAACTACGCCGGCATCCCGCACCTCGTCACGCCGATCATCACCAGCCCGAAGAAGGCGGCCACCGCCCTGCAGTGGGTCGTGCGCGAGATGGAGATGCGCTACGAGGATCTGGCGGCTGCCGGCGTACGGCATCTCGATGAGTTCAACGCCCGGGTGCGGGCCGGCGAGCTGACACCGCTGCCCGGCAGCGAGCGGGTCTACACGACGTACCCGTACATCCTGGTGATCGTCGACGAGCTGGCCGACCTGATGATGGTGGCTCCGCGCGACGTCGAGGACGCGATCTGCCGGATCACCGCGATGGCCCGGGCGGTCGGGATCCACCTGGTGCTGGCCACCCAGCGCCCGAGCGTCGACGTGGTGACCGGACTGATCAAGGCCAACGTCCCGTCGCGGCTGTCGTTCGCCACCGCGAGTGCCACTGACTCGCGAGTGATCCTCGATGCGGTGGGCGCGGAGAAGCTGGTCGGTCTGGGCGACGCGCTGTTCCTGCCCATGGGCGCCGGCAAGCCGATTCGGCTCCAGGGCGCGTTCGTGTCGGAGACCGAGATCCGCGACGTGGTAGCGCATTGCACCGCCCAGAAGGAGCCGAGCTACCGCGACGACGTCGTGAGCGGCGCGGGCGCCGCCGCCGCCGGCGGCAAGGAGGCCGACGACGAGGTCGGCGACGACCGCGACCTGCTGTTGCAGGCGATCGAGCTGGTCGTCTCGACCCAGTTCGGCTCCACCTCGATGCTGCAGCGAAAGCTGCGGGTCGGCTTCGCCAAGGCCGGCCGGCTGATGGACCTGATGGAGAGCCGGGGCGTGGTTGGCCCGAGCGAGGGCTCGAAGGCGCGCGACGTGCTGGTCCGTCCCGAGGAGCTGGAGTCGGTCCTGACCACCCTGGGCGTGGACTGACCACCTCGGCGGTGGACCGGTGGTGCCGGCGCGCAGCTGGCGTTCTTATGCTTGGCGATGAAGTCCGCACTTCGCGGACTGTGTGACGCTACGCGTCATCGACCAGCCGGCCGTCGCGAAGCTGGATGACGCGGTCGCACCTGCCGGCAAGTGCGAGGTCATGGGTCGCGATGAGGACGGTGACACCCCGGCTGTCGCGAAGGTCGAGCAGCAGCCGGACGATGTCGGCCCCGGTGGTCTGGTCGAGGTTGCCGGTCGGCTCGTCGGCGAGCAGCAGGCCCGGCGAGTTGATCAGTGCACGTGCGATGGCGACCCGCTGCTGCTGCCCGCCGGACAGCTGGGAGGGCAGCGCGGCTGCGCGATCCTCCAGACCCACCGCGGCCAGGAGTTCGCGGGCACGGGCGTGTTTGTCGTAGCCGGTGCGGTAGGGCAGCACCGGCGCCGCGACGTTGTCCAGCGCGGTGAGAGCCGGCAGCAGGTGGAACCGCTGAAAGACGAAGCCGACCTGCCGCCGGTAGGCGGTGCGGCTGCGCTCCCTGAGCGCGCTGACCGCCGTCTCGCCCACCGAGATGGTGCCGCTGTCGGCGATGTCCATGGCCCCGACCAGGTGCAGCAGCGTGGACTTGCCCGACCCGGATGGACCGGTGACCGCAACCGCCTGGCCGGCCGGCACGTCCAGGCTCACCCCGTCGAGTGCGGTGATCCGCACGCCGGGCGCCGGCTGGTAGGCCTTGCTGAGCTCCCGCAACCGCACCGGCAGGCCGAACTCATGGTCCGGAGCGAGGGCGGTCACCTCACTCCTCGCTCAGCACGGCCGGCAGGCTCAACCGACCGACCCCGCGCAGCGCGACCAGGGAGGCGCCCACAACGACCATCAGCCCGGCCGAGCCGGCCAGCGCCGCCGCGACCAGCAGTCCCGCGGCGTCCCCGCCCAGTGCGGCGGCGAGCGCCAGGCCGGCCCCTGTCCCCACCAGGCTGCCCAGCAGGCCGAGACCGAGCCCCTCGTAGAGGCCGACCCTCGACAGGTGCCGGGACTGCCACCCCGCGGCTCGCAGGGTGGCCATCTCCGCCGCCCGCTCCCGCAGGTTCAGGTAGAGCACATCGGCCACCGAGAGGGCACCGAGGGAGATCGCCAGTCCCACGCTGATGTAGTCGACCGCGCGGACCTGCAGAGTGACGAAGTTGCCCAGTCGGGTGCCGGCGATCACACCCCCGAAAGCCAGGTTGATCGCCAGCAGCGCGGTGAAGGCGGCCACCCCCACGGCCAGTCCGGCCGCGCCCAGCACCGCCCGGCCCGGCATTCGCCGGAGGTTGGTCCACGCCAGCTTGGCCAGCCCGCGCACCGGCCGGCCGCTGGTACGGCCGGCCACCGCCGGCCGTACCGAGTCCATCGGCTGGCCGCGTCCGGCCCGCCAGGCCGGCAGGGTCCCGGCCAGCGCGGCAAGCACGGCAGCGACCGGAGCCACCAGCAGCACCTGCACCAACCGCATCTTCAAGTGCAGGACGACGACGAACAGCGCGGCCAACGCGGTGCCGGCGACTCCAGCCAGTACGCCGATCAGTAACATCTCACCTAGCACCAGCCGGAAGATCGCCGTGCGTGACCAGCCCAGACATCGCAGCACCCCGATCTCGCGGCGGCGGGCCCGCACCGCGGCGAATGCGCCGTTGGCGAGGAAGAAGCCGCATACGAGCAGCACGAGCGCGAACAGCGCGACACTCTTGCGGTCGAGCGCGGCGAGGATTACCACCGCCGCCCCCTTCTGCACCCAGTTCTCCCGAACGAGCAGCGCAGGTCGGCCGAAGTTTCCAGCGGGCAGCTGCACCGTCAGCGGATGTGGGGAGGAGCCGGCGGTCACGTCCACGGCCAGCCCGGTCCGGTCGACGATCGCCTGGGCGACCCGGCGGATCCGCTCCCGGCTGACCGCATCCGGGCCGGTCACGCCCGCCACCCGGACTCGTACGACGCTTATCGGTGCGCCAAAGCTTCGTGAGGTCAGGAGCTGACCGGTGTAGTAGGCCGGGTTGGTGAGCCGGTCGATCACCCCCAGGGTGGTCAGCAGCAGCGGCGGCTGGGTCAGGTAACCGCCGAGGTTCATGCTCGGCAGTAACGCCCGGCCGCCCAGCGCCGCTTGGGCGGCCGGGTCACCCGGGTCCACCTCCGGCGGGTAGTAGGTCTCCAGCGGCACCTTGGACAGCGCGCTGAAGCCGGGCAGCCGGTTCGGGTCGAACCGGCCCACCACGCTGAGCGAGACGGCATCCCCGACCCCGGCCCGGTTGATGTTGTTGGACCCGAACCACTGGACCAGCGGGCGCAGCTGCACGTCCTCGTTGCCCGGCGGCGCGAAGTACGGCGAGAAGAACGCGTTCTCCCACCCGATATTGGGGTTCGTTGGCGGCTGCGGGGTGACCGCCAACCGGTCCCGCCCGAGCACCTGGTACTTGGCCGGGCCGCCGGCCCAGTACGCCGTTACGATCTTCGTGAAGGAGCCGCTGCGGTCGCGGGAGTCGAGCTGACCCAGCAGGTGGTCATACGCCGGCCCCGGCGATACCAGCTGGGAGCCGACTTTCGTCCCGGGCAGGGAAGCCAATAGCGAGCGCGCCCGGGTGGACTCCAGCGTCGTCGGCAAATCCACCCCGGCCGGCGTCGACAGTCGCTCCACCGTCACCGAAAGCGGGCTGTCCAGGAAGAATCTCGTGCTAGCGATGACCGGGATGGGTGGGTAACTCAGTTCTCGTGTCGGGCGGCCCAGCGTGTCCGAGATTCGCAGCGGCCGGCCACTCACGATCGCCCCGGACAAGCGGAGCAGCTTGTCCTCCTGCACGGGATCGACCGCCGCCAGCTGCAGTGGCACGTACAGGTCGGCGGTGCCCCCGAGGAAGGATCGCGGCGCGTCGATGCCGTTCAGGGCCAGGATGTTCTGGTCCGGGAACCGCCGCGACAGACACGTCAGAAACGTCTCGGCCGACCGGTCGAACGGTCCCGCTGCCGCGGGGGGCGCACCGTTGATCGGGTAGTCGTATCCGTGGCAAACCAGCGCCGGCGCGGCCCGCCCCGGGATCACCTCAGCCGGCTCCCCGTTGGTGAAAACGACCTTGTTGTCGGTGACGTAGACGTACTTGGCGGCCGTCGGATAGCGAGAAGTGCCCCGGTCGGCCAGCCATGACATCTTCAGCCGATAGAGCTGACGGGGCGCCGCCGACAGGTAGGGTCGCACGTTGATTGGCAGCTGCTCGAAGGGGGTGATGTATCCGAGGTTGGCGATCGGCGCCGCCACCTCCACGCCCGGCACCCGCAGAATCTGCTGCCACTGGCTCAGCTGAATTCCGCCGTATATGCCGGCCAGGTAGTTCTGCTGAACCAGGCCCTGGGTCCGCTCCAGGGGGGTGAACGAGTCGGTTGGCCGCACCAGAACGTCGTAGGCGCCGCGGAAGTTCTTGGCGACCGTGTTGTGCACCGCAAGCCGGCTGGTGGTGGCCGCCGAGGTCAGGAGGGAGAAGCTGACCGCGGCAACCAAGATGCCGAGCCCCAGCGTGGCGGTGCGTCCGCGGCGGTGCCGCATTTCCTCGACCAGCAATCGGAACATGCCGGCCCTCCCCTGCGGGGGTCCACCCAAGCTCACTCAGCCAGAGTAGGCCGAGGCCATACGCTGATTACCACGGTCCGTTTGAGCTCTCCGAAGCCGTTACGGAAACGTCACCCGACGGAGGCCGGAGACGTGCGCCCTCCTGCGGCCGCCGGTCGAATCGGGTTCCGCGGCGGGCCTGGACGCGGTGACCGCCTGGCTCGGCGACGCCGGGGAGCTGCCGCTGGAAGGGCGCGGGTCAGACGTCAGGAGGGCCGAGACGGCGCCGGACCGTGGGGTGGCCGGGATCCCTCCCCTTCTCCGCCCTTGACACCTCCGCGCGCGGGCGTACGGTTGCGGAGCCGTCCAAGTGCTCGCACCGTGATCAACTCCCCTGGGAGCCTACATGGGGCTCTGGTTGATCTTCAGATTCGTCCTAGGCGCCGTCTTCTTGAGCGCTGGGCTGGCGAAGGCCCGCGATATCAGATCGTTCTCGGCAGCCGTCCGCGAATATCAACTCTTGCCGTCAAATCTGCTGCTGCCGGCCGCCATACTGGTTCCGGGCGCCGAGCTGGCTGGAGGCGTCGCGCTGGTACTCGGGATCTTCTTGCGTCCAGCCCTCGTGGCGCTGGGCCTCCTGCTCGCAATGTTCACCTTTGCTGTGGCCATCAACTTGGCGCGCGGTCGCCACATCGGCTGCGGCTGCGGTGGCCTGGCGAATTCGAGAGAGATAAGCTGGGGGCTCATGTATCGGAACGCCGCTTTGTCTGCCGTCACGATCCTTTCAGGCTTCGAGATATCAGCCCAGTTTGCCCTTCATCCTGGCGTTGCCGCCGATGCACATGGCCTTACAGGCTCCGACGCCCTGGCATCGCTTATCCTAGCAGTATTGGTCTTACTGGCGTTTCGCCTCGTTTCCGAGAGTTGTGCGCTCCTTCGGGCAGTACGTCGATTGACGGCGGCGCAGGGAACGTCATCATGAGCGGACCATGGATTGCCGTCGTACTCCTCCTGGCAGGAATCACCCTCATTCAGACTACGGTTATGGTTGGGCTCATTCGGAGAGCTAGTTCCGTCCTTGAGAGGACTGAAGAGGTGCTCAGCCGAAGGTCGACCGTCCTTGGGCCCGCAGTCGGCTTACCCCGGGGCACCTCTCTCCCCGACTTTCAGGCCTTTACCGTGAACGGTGCTACCGTTCGTGCCGCAGATCTGAGCGGGAAGTCGAACTTGTTTCTTATACTTAGCGAAAGCTGTGAACCCTGCCGCGCTCTCGCCGCATCACTGGCGAAACCACAGGAGCGTCTCGATCTGGGAGTTCGTTTGATTGTGGTGGTCGATAGGTTTGGGGAATATTTGCAAGGATTGCACAGCTTGGCCGACGTCGTGCTGCTTCGCCAAGAGAACCGCGAGGTGTCGAGGGCCTTTGACTCCGATGTGTCGCCACATGCGATTCTAGTCGACTCCCACGGAACGATCCTCGACAACGCCATACCGGGCAGCAACGCGGACCTCCGTGAGCTAGCCTCTCAGGTGGCACCACATTGGCTCAGCCTGGAGTCTAAGGAGATAGTAGCTTCATCTAGATCCAATGGCGGGGACCCGATACATTAGATGTACGCCGGCAAACCATCGAGAGGAGGAGTTCGATGACGGGAGAGCATCGCACGGAGGGTGATCTACAAGGAAGAAGACAGTTCCTCCGACGGGTAGGGACTCTAGGGGTAGCCGGCGTCGCCACGATCGTGGGAATGCCCATGGCCGGGTCAGCTGCAACTCGTCGGCCGAGCGCCAAGGTGGCCAAGTCGGACGCACCACGCTTCTGCTACGTCTTCTGTGCGCCCAAGAATTGCGGCCCGACCGCTGGATGCCCTACAAATGGACACCGTTTCAACTGTGTCGGTTATGGCAGCTGCTCCGGGCAGCAGTTCGACTACTGTGCAAATCGCGCCTGCGCCAGTTTCTGTCTTCAAACGGCTCCGTGCTGATTTGGCGGTTGCAGTAGCGGCCGGATCTTTGACGACACGGTCTGTAGAAGCGCGAAAGTGCCTGCTCAGGCCGGGACTCTGGAAGCTCGCCCGCGCCGGACCCGGGCTGCTGCGTGACCGGTCGCTGCACGCCGCCGCCCGCCTGACACGCGGCCAACGCTGCCTGTTCGTGCGGATCGACGCCGGCTGGCCGTGGCGGCGCGCCCGGCCGCCGGCGTGCGGTCGTGCTGGGACTGACCCTGACCTTGCGGGGGACGGCCATGGCATCCCAAACCGGCACCGAGCTCCCGCCGGACCGACAGGATCAGGCCGCCCGCTTCGGGCTGATCGCGGCGAGCACCTCGGGCATCCGCTCGAGCAGCGCGGCGGCGGCCAGCCGGCGGCCCACCCAGCAGATCGCGGCGCCGTACGCCGGCAGCAGCGCCAGTCCGAGCAGCTCCCAACCGTCGGGAGCGACCGTGTACAGCGCCAGCATCACCGCGGCCGGCGGCACCAGCAGCGCCAGCACCGAGGCCAAGCCGAGCAACGCCAACAGACCGATCGCGCAGCCCTGACCGGCGCCCGTGGTGGCAAAGGCGCCGGTGGGGCGCTCCGGCACGGCGTACGGCGCGCGCACGCTGAGCATGTTGCCGACGCCGAGAGCGACGCCGAGCAGGCAACCGGCCGCGGCCAGCGCCAGCGGCAACAGCCCCCAGCCGCCGCTCAGTGCCGCCAGCGTGACCCCGACCGCGGCCAGCGCCGGCACCGCGATGAGCGTCACGGCCAGGTTCTTGCCCGCGAGGTCGGCAACCAGGTCAGCGGGTGAGTCGGTGGTGGTCAGGTTCACCCAGGTGGCGGCCCCGTCCAGGCCGATGGCGTTGAAAGATTGCATGCCGGCGAGTGCCGCTACCGAACACACGACGAAGACCGTCCCGGGGTGCAGGCCGGTGCCGGTGACCGCCGCCGCGATCGGCACGATGGCTCCCAGCAAGAGCGCGCTGACCCACGCGGTCTTGCGTCGCGGGTCACGCCAGGCGTAGCGCAAGTCCTTGGCAGCGACGGCACCCGCCCGGCCGGTCAGTTGCGGGAGGTGGGCGGCGAAGGGCTTGGGCCGCGCCCTGGTCGGTATCGAACTCGAGGCGTCGGCGGTGGTGAGCGACCGAGCCAGGGTGCGATGCCACCAGGCCAGTAGCACGACGACGGTGGCGGCCACGACCGCCAGCTCGAGCGTGGCGGGGCCGTACCGGCCGTCACGGGCGTCCCCCATCGCCGCCGCCGCCAGTCCCGGCGGCGTCCACCGCAACCGGTCAGCGACCGACAGCACCGCGTGGCCGTCGGTGGAGCGAAGGAGGCGCTGCGCGCCGAGGTTGAGTACCTGCACGCTCACCGCCAGCGCCGCTCCGACCAGGATCGAGAGGTCCCGGCCGCGCCGGCTGCGCAGCAGCCCGGACAGCGCCGAGGTCACTGCCCGGCTCAGCGACAGGCACAGCGCCAGCTCCAAGCCGACCGCCAGCAGACCGACCAGGACCGACGCCGGACCACCGGAGAGACCGATCAGCGCGCCGATCAGCGCGAGGGAGGTCACCGCCGCGGGGATGCCTACCGCCGATGCGGCGAGCAGGCCGGTCATCAGCTCCCGGCGCGTCAGCGGGAGCAGCGCCAGCCGCGCCGGGTCGAGCGTCTCGTCCGCACCGAAGAGCAGCGGCGGAAACACCGTCCACCCCAGGGTCAGCAGGGTGAAGAGCAGGATGCCGACATCGGTCGCGGTCCGGCCGGTACCCCGCAGGGCGGCCAGCCCGACGAGCACGCCGCCGCCCACCACGGTTCCGAACACGACCGCCAGGATCAGCGCCAGGATCTTGCCCGGCGCCCGGCGCAGCCCGTTGCGCACGAGTCGGAGCTTCAGCGCGGCGAAGAGCCGAGCCATGACAGGTTCTTCTCGTCCGGGCCGCCGGCCCCGACGAGCTCGACGAAGACATCTTCCAGGCTCCGGTCCCCGCGTACGACGTCCAACGGGCCGCTGGCGACGACCCGGCCGGCACTGATGACGCCTACCGCGTCGCACAGCCGCTCGACCAGCTCCATCACGTGGCTGGAGAACACGACGGTGGACCCGGTCGTGGTGTAGCGCTCCAGCACCGCCCGGATCACCCGGGCCGACACGGGGTCGACCCCCTCGAACGGCTCGTCGAGGAAGAGCACCCGGGGGTTGTGCAGCAGGGCGGCCGCCAGCGCGATCTTCTTGCGCATGCCCGTGCTGTAGTCGACGACCAGCGTGTCTCCCGTCGCGGCGAGGTCGAGCACGCTGAGCAGTTCGGCGGTCCGCGATTCGATCTCCGCGGCCGGCAGCCGTCGCAGCCGGCCGACGTAGGTCAGCAGCTCGGAACCCGTCAGCCGCTCGAAGAGCCGCAGCCCTTCGGGCAGTACGCCGATCCGCCGCTTGATCTCCAGCGGGTCAGCCCAGACGTCGACCCCGTCGACCAGCGCCGAGCCGGCGTCCGGTCGAAGCAGGCCGGTCAGCATGCTGAGCGTGGTGGTCTTGCCGGCCCCGTTCGGTCCGACCAGACCGAAGAAGCTGCCGGCTGGCACGTAGAGGTCCACCCCGGCCGCCGCCGTTGTTCGGCCGAAACGCTTCCACAGGCCGCGGGCCAGGACCGCCGGCACCGACCCGCCGGCTCCCGTCGTACTCACCGCAGCCGCTGCCCTCCCGAAGTCGGTGCCGGGTTCAGGGTAAGGCGCGGCCGGCGGCGCGCCGCCGGCGACGGGCGACCCGGCGGGTGCGGCGCCTAGACTCGATGTGCCCGCAGCGACGGGGGGATCGGTTTCGCTCGGCGTACGGCTGCGCCCCCGGAGGAGGTCCGCCCGTGGCCATTGGCGAGACCCTGACCAGCGCTCGCACGGCTCTCGGCCGCACCGTCGACGACGTGGCCGAGGCCACCCGGATCCGGTCGACCGTGATCCGGTCGATGGAAGCGGAGGACTTCGCCCCCTGCGGCGGCTCGATCTATGCCCGCGGCCACCTGCGCAGCATCGCCGGGGTCCTGGGGCTCGACCCGGTGCCGCTGGTGGCGGAGTTCGACCGCCGGCACGGCTGCGCACCCGCACCGATGACCATGCCCGGGCTCAACCGGGCCGCATCGGCCCGGGTGGAGCGAAGGCGGCCGAACTGGACCGCTGCGATGGCGGCGGCGCTGGTCGTGGTGCTCGTGGCCGGCGCCGTCCACTTGTTGCGCTCGCCGAGCGGGCGGCCGGAGACGGTCACCGCTCCGCAGCTGACCGGCACGCCGGCGGCGTCGCCCCGACTCTCGGCCGGACCCTCCAGGGGACCGGCACCGCTGCCGAGCGACGCGGTGGCGCTGGTCGACCCGAACATGGTCACGGTCCAGCTCCGGCTACCCGCGGACAAGAGCTGGGTGAGCATCACCAGCTCGACCGGAGTGCAGCTGTTCCAGGGGGTCCTCACGGCCGGCACGTCGCGGGTCTTCCGCGACGCCAAGCAACTGCGGCTCATTCTCGGCAACGCCGGCGCGGTCGACCTCGTCGTCAACGGCCGCGACCTGGGGCCGGCCGGGGCGCCCGGCGCGGTCAAGCGGGTGGTGTTCAACCGGGGCGACCCTGGAGCGTCCGTCGGCTGAAGCTCGGCGGTCCCGGCACCGAGCTTGATCCGCTCCCGGCAAGGAATGGTCCACCGTTACTCCGGCGACTTGGCGATTCCCGGTCGGCCTGCTGCGCCGGTCACGTTCGAGTCGTGGTAGTGCGCGTTGTGATCCCACCGAAGGACCTCCGGCAGGAGCGGCGCACGCGGTCTCACAGCCTCCAGTGTCGCCTGGACTGCGAATAGACGGTTGCTGCGGGAGCGAACTTCGGGCCAGCTCGAGGGGGCCGTCACATCCGACCGGACCTTGTGCTGCCCCGGACTACCCTGGACTCCATGCTCCCCGGCCGTACCGTCTCTGTCGTCACGCTGGGGTGCGCGCGTAACGAGGTCGACAGCGAGGAGCTCGCGGGCCGGCTGGCATCAGGTGGCTGGCAGCTGGTCGACGACGCCGCGAACGCCGACGCCGTGCTGGTCAACACCTGCGGCTTCGTCGAGGCGGCGAAGAAGGAGTCGGTCGAGACGTTGCTGGCCGCGGCCGGGCTCAAGGGCCCGGACGGACCGCGGGCGGTGGTGGCGGTCGGCTGCCTGGCCGAGCGGTACGGCGACTCGCTGGCGGGGGCGTTGCCAGAGACCGACGCCGTACTCGGCTTCGACGACTACAGCGCGATCAGCGACCGGCTCGACGACGTGCTCGCCGGTCGGCCGCCGGCTCCACACCGGCCGGTGGACCGCCGCACGCTGCTGCCGCTCACGCCGGTACGCCGGGCCGCCGCGGCGGCCACCACGGTCGCCCTGCCCGGCCACGGTCAGCCGATCGCCGAGACCGGCGCCGGCGGGCCGGCCACCGGACCGCGGCCGCTGCGCCGCCGACTGACCGGTGGACCGGTGGCGCCGCTGAAGCTGGCCTCGGGCTGTGACCGGCGGTGCTCGTTCTGCGCGATCCCGTCCTTCCGGGGCTCGTTCGTCTCCCGGCCACCGGCGGACGTGCTGGCCGAGGCCTCCTGGTTGGCCGGTTCCGGCGTCCGCGAGCTGGTTCTGGTCAGCGAGAACTCCACGTCGTACGGCAAGGACCTCGGCGACCTCCGGCTGCTCGAGACCCTGCTCCCCGAACTCGCGGCGGTGCCCGGGATCGTGCGGGTGCGGGTGTCCTACCTGCAGCCCGCCGAGCTGCGTCCCACGCTGGTCGAGGTCCTGGCCGGTACGCCGGGTGTCGCGCCGTACTTCGACCTGTCCTTCCAGCACGCCAGCGGCCCGCTGCTGCGGCGGATGCGCCGGTTCGGCGACACCGACCGTTTCCTGGCCCTCCTCGAGCAGATCCGGCGGCTGGCACCGGAGGCCGGCGTGCGGTCGAACTTCATCGTCGGCTTCCCGGGCGAGACGCGGACCGACCTCGCGGAGCTCGAGCGGTTCCTGACCGCCGCCGGGCTCGACGCGGTCGGTGTCTTCGGCTACTCCGACGAGGACGGCACCGAGGCCGCCGGGCTTCCCGCCAAGTGCGGGCCGCGGGTCATCGGCCGCCGGCTGGATCGCATCTCCCGGCTGGCCGAGGAACTCACCGCCCAGCGCGCGGAGGACCGGGTCGGACAGCTCGTGGAGGTGCTGGTGGAGTCGCTCGAGGGGCTGCGGGCGGAGGGTCGCGCCGCGCACCAGGCTCCGGAGGTGGACGGCACGACCACGCTCAGCTTTCCGAGCCGGGCCGATCTGCCGGCCGTGGGCGACCTCGTACCCGCGGTCGTGACCGGCAGCGCCGGCGTCGATCTGGCCGCGTCCCCGGTGGCCGCGGTCCGCTCCGCAAGCGGCGCGCTGGCTGCTGCCCGGTGAGCGACGCAGAAGTCGTCGGGACGCCGACCCGCCCGGTCGGTATCCGCAACATCGCCAACGGGCTGACCGTCGTACGACTGTTGCTGGTGCCGGTCTTCTCCGTGCTGCTGTTGCGTGGCTCCTCGACGGGTTCCCGGACCGCGGCGCTGTGCGTCTTCGCGGTGGCCTCGGCCACCGATCGGATCGACGGCGACATCGCCCGTCGGCGGGGGCTGGTGACGGAGTTCGGGGTGATCGCCGACCCGATCGCGGACAAGGCGCTGACCGGCGCCGCCTTTCTCGGGCTCTCCGCGCTCGGCGAGCTACCCTGGTGGGTGACCGTCGTCGTGCTGACCCGCGAGGTCGGGGTCACCGCGCTGCGGCTCGTCGTGATCCGGCACGGGGTGATGCCGGCGAGTCGCGGCGGCAAGGTCAAGACCCTGCTTCAGACGCTCGCGGTGGGCCTGTACGTACTGCCGCTCACCGGTTGGCCGGCCACCGGGCGCGGCCTGGTGATGGGAATGGCGGTCGCGGTTACCGTGGCGACCGGCGTCGACTACGTGGCCCGAGCGATCACCCTCCGGCGTACCAGCGCGAGGGCCGAGCTCAAACGCCGGCGGGCTGCCGACCGGGTGGTGGTGGAGCGCGCCGGTGTCCGTCGGTGAGGGTCGAGCTGCTGGCGGTGGGCACTGAGCTGCTGCTCGGTGACATCGTCAATGGCAACGCGGCCTGGCTCGGGCAGCGGCTGGCGGCGGCGGGCCTGGACGTGCAGGGCTCCGCTGTCGTCGGCGACAACATCGGGCGGATCGCGGCGGCCGTCACGGCCGGGCTGGACCGGGCCGACGCACTGGTCATCACCGGCGGGCTCGGCCCCACCCAGGACGACCTGACCCGGGAGGCGCTGGCCGCGGTGGCCGGCGTCGGGCTGGTTCGTGACCCAGACCTGGAGCAGGGACTGCGGGATCGCTACGCCGGATACGGGCGCGGCGTGTCCGAGCTCAACTACCGCCAGGCCGACCGGCCGGTGGGCGCGGTTGCGCTGCCCAACGAGCGCGGGTCGGCGCCCGGGCTGCAGCTGGAGCTTCCCGGCGGTGCGGTGTACGCGCTTCCCGGCGTACCGCACGAGATGGCGGCGATGTTCACCCGGTCGGTGTTGCCGGATCTGCTGCGGCGAGCCGGCGAGCCGGCCGTCATCGTCTCCCGGGTGCTCCGGGTTTGCGGGATGTGGGAGTCAGCCGTCGCTGAGGCGCTGGCCGGGCTGGTGGACGAACTGGAGGTGACCGGCAACCCGACGCTCGCCTTCTTGGCCGGCGGTGGCGAGGTGGCGGTCCGCATCACCGCCAAGGCGAGCGATGGGGGGTCCGCGGCCCGGTTGATCGAGCCGGTCGAGCGCGGCGCCCGGGTTGCCCTGGGCGCCAACGCCTACGGTGCGGACGGCGACACGCTGGACTCCGTGGTGCACCGGCTGCTGACCGAGTCCGCCGCGACGGTGGCTGTTGCGGAGTCGATGACCGGCGGCCTGGTCGGGGCCCGGCTGACCGAGCTGGCGGGTGCCTCCACAACCTTCCGGGGAGGAGTGGTGTCCTACGCCGCCGATCTCAAGGCTGCGCTGCTCGGCGTACCGGAGGCGGTGCTGGCCACGGCGGGGGCGGTCTCGGCGCAGTCCGCGGTGGCCATGGCCGAGGGGGTGCGGGACCGGCTGGATGCGACGTACGGGCTGTCCGTCACCGGCGTCGCGGGGCCCTCGGAGCAGGCGGGTGCGCCGGTAGGAACGGTGTACGTCGGCGTCGCCGGTCCGGCCGGCAGCGTCGCGGTTTCCCGGCGGTTGTCCGGGGACCGCGGCCGGGTCCGCTCGCTGGCCGCCGGCGCGGCCATCGACGTACTCCGCCGGCACCTGCTCGGGGAACCGACGCAGTGAGCGCGGTGTTACGCCGATCGCAGGATCGCGTTAAGCAGCCCGATGTCCGGCGCCGAAGGTACGGTGGGGACTGTCGAGCGCACGTCGTCACGAAGGGACACCGGATGGTGCTGCTCCGCAGCCTGCTGGGCGACGCGCTACGGCGCACCCGGCAGCGCCAGCAGCGCACCTTGCGAGAGGTGAGCGCCACGGCCCGCGTGTCGTTGGGGTACCTGTCCGAGGTCGAGCGCGGGCAGAAGGAAGCCTCCTCGGAGCTGCTGGCCGCGATCACCGCCGCGCTGGGTGTACCGCTGTCCGAGGTGCTGCGCGAGGTCAGCGACGGACTGGCGCTGGTGGAGGCTCCGCGGGCATCGGTGGTGGGCCTGCCGACCGGTGACCCACCGGTGGTCGCCGCGGCCTAGCGGCGCTCGCGGTCGCCGGCCGATGCTGGCTGGCAGCGCGGACACAAATACGTCACCCGGGCGTACGCCGGCGACCCCTGGCCGGCTTCGGCGACCGGGGTGCCGCACCGCCGGCAGGGTCGGCCGGCCCGCCCGTAGACCCAATGCTCGCGCCCGCGCCGGGTATCACCGGTGGTGGACTGCTCGGGCACCGCCTTGTTGGCCGTGAGCAGTCGCCGGGCCAGCCGCACCACCTCCGCCAGGTCGTCGACCTCGGCAATCGGTGTCCACGGCCAGCGACCGCGCAGGAACAGCGTCTCGCACTTGTACAGGTTCCCGATGCCGGCGAGCAGCCGCTGGTCGAGCAAGGCCTCCCCGATCTCGCGGGCGGGGTCGGCACGCAGCCGGCGTACCGCCTCGGCGTGGTCCCAGTCGGCGCCCAGCAGGTCGGGACCGAGATGGCCGAGCACCTCGGGCTCCGCGGAGGTCTCGATGAGCTCGAGAACCGGCAGCCGGTAGCCCACCGCCGACCAGTCGGCGTTTTCCAGTACCGCACGCACCTGCCAGGCCGGGCCACCGTGCCAGCGCTGATCGGGCCGGTACAGGTGCCAGGACCCGTCCATCCGCAGGTGCGAGTGCACCGTGAGCCCGTCCTCGACCCTGGCCAGGATGTGCTTGCCACGCGCCACCACCTCGCCAACGGTGCGGCCGGCCAGGTCGGTAGTGGCCAGCCGGGGCACGCGGAAGTCGGTGCTGCTCAGCGCCCGCCCGGCCAGCGCCTCGTGCAACCGGGCGGCAACCCGCCAGACGGTGTCCCCCTCGGGCATCTGTGGGTCAGGCCCGGAGCCGCAGCCCGCGGGGGGTCGGCCGGAAGCCAGCCGCCTCCAGTGCCTGCCCGAGCTCGGAGGTCAGCACCGCCTCGCCGTCCGCGCGCTCGACAGCCAGCCGGCCGAGGCTGCCCTCCCGTACGGCGAGCGCAAGGGCGTCCACCGCCGGCGTCAGCAGGGCGGGATCGTCGGTCCAGGACAGCAGCGAGCGGCCGCCGCGCTCCACATAGAGGGTCAGCAGTCCGTCGACGAGGACGACGAGAGCCCCGGCCTTGCGGCCGGGTCGGTGGCCCTTCGCCCGGTCGGCCTCGTCCACCGGGCGCTCCGGCCAGCCGAGCGCCGCGCCGTAGGGGTTGGCCGGATCCGTGGCGGCCAGCACCAGCGCACCGGCGTCATCGCGGCGCCGGCGTTGCCGGTCACGCTCTGCCCAGCCGGCCGGTACCGGCGCCTCCCAGACCGGCGGCTCGGTGCTGCTCGGGTCGGCGGTACTGCTCGGGTCGGCGGTACTGCTCGGGTCGGCACCGCGCGAGCGCGGCGCCGCTATCGCCCGCATCCGGTCGACCGCCCCGGGTACGGCGAACTGGGCGGCGCCCAGCCCCTCGACGAAGTAGCCGCGCCGAGCCCGCCCAGACTCCTCGTAGGCCTTGAGCACCGGGTAGACCCCGGCGAACCCGCCGGGGACCCGCTCGGCCAGAACCGCGCCGCGGGTCAACACCCCGTGCCGATCCAACAGTGTCTCGGCCAGCGCGTGCGTACGCCGGGTCTGGTCCGGCTCGCGCGCCGGCAGCAGCGACCAACGGCCGGCCGCGGCCGGCGGTCCCGATCGCGACGGCATCGCCGGGCGACCCCTCGGGTAGCGGCTGCGCGGCAGTGACCGCCGGGCGGCGTGCGCCGTACGGCCGGTGCCGATGTGCGCACGGAGCGGGCTGAGCGTGTCGTTGGTGACCCGGCCCGCCCATACCAGGTCCCACAGCGCGGCAACCAGGGTCGGATCATCGAGCGAAGCGACCCGGTCGGACAACGGCCGGAAGAACATCGCGGCCCCGCCTTCGAGCGCATCGAGCACCCCCTGGTGCAGCGGCGTGAGTGCCGCGTCCTGGTCCAGCGGCGGAAGCAGCAGCGATGCGGTGTCGGCCAGATAGAGCGAGATCCATCCGTCGGAGCCGGGCAGCGAACCTGCGCCGGCCCAGAGCACGTCGCCGGCAGCGCAGAGCTCATCGAGCATCGCCGGCGCGTATCCGGGTACGCGGGCCGGCAGCACCAGGCGCTCCAGGGCGCTCGCGGGTACGGCGGCTCCCTGCAGCTGCTCGACCGCGCGCAACACGGCGTCGGATCCGGACCCCCCGCCGGTGCCGACCTGCTGCCAGGCCGGTAGGAACCTGGCCAGCGCCGCGACCGGTACCGGCTCGACCTCCTTGCGCAGCTTGGCCAGCGACCGGCGGCGCAGCGCCCGCAACACCTCTGCGTCGCACCACTCGAGGCCGCTGGCGCCGGGGCGGAACTCCCCGAGCACCACCCGCCCGGCAGCGGCCAGCCGGGCCAGCGTCGCCTCCACCACCGCGGCCCCGAGCCCGAGCCGAGCGGCCACGTCGGTCGGCAGGAAAGGGCCGTGGGTCCGCGCGTACCGGCTCACCAGATCGCCAAGCGGATCCCGCACGGACTCCAGGAACGCGGCGGGTACGCCGACCGGCAACGGCACCCCGAGAGCGTCGCGGAGCCGGCCGGTGTCCTCGACCGCGACCCAGCGCTCCTCCCCGGCTACCCGTACCCGCACCGCTCGGCGGGCCTCCTCCAGTCCGGCCAGCCACTGCGGTGTGGCTCCGCGGTCGAGTGCCTCGACCGTGGACAGGTCGCCGACCACGCGAAGGAGGTCGGCAGCGGAGTCGAGGCCGTAGGCTCGCCGCTCCCGGGTGCGCCACTGGAGCTCACGCTCGATCTCGGCCAGGGCGTCCGCGTCGATCAGCTCCCGCAGCTCGGCCTGTCCGAGCAGCTCGGCCAACAGCGTGGAGTCGAGGGACAGCGCCTGCGCTCGTCGCTCGGCCAGCGGCGAGTCGCCCTCGTACATGAAGTTGGCTATGTAGCCGAACAGCAGTGACCGGGCGAAAGGCGACGGCAGCTGCGTCTCGACCTCGACGAAGCGCACCCGCCGCGACTCGACGTCGCGCATCAACTCGACCAGTCCAGGCACGTCGAACACGTCCTGCAGGCACTCTCGCATGGTTTCCAGCACGATCGGGAAGCTGCCGTAGCCACTGGCCACCTGCAGCAGCTGGGCGCTGCGCCGCCGTTGCTGCCAGAGCGGGGTACGACGGCCGGGGTTGCGGCGGGGCAGCAGCAGCGCGCGAGCCGCACACTCGCGGAAGCGCGACGCGAACAGCGCCGAGCCACCCACCTCGGCCTGGACGACGGCCTCCACCTCGTCCGCAGCGAAGACGGCGAGCTCGGCCGGCGGCGCCTCCTCGGTCTCCGGCAGCCGCAGCACGATCCCGTCGTCGGAGTGAATGGCCGCCACGTCGACGCCGTAGCGCTCGCGCAGCCGGGCAGTCAGCGCCAGCGCCCACGGCGCGTGCACCTGGGCCCCGAACGGTGAGTGCACCACGAGACGCCAGTCGCCGAGCTCGTCGCGGAAGCGCTCGACGAGCAGGGTGCGGTCGTCGGGGAGGTGTCCGGTGGCCTCCCGCTGCTCGTGAAGGTAGGCCAGCAGGTTGTCGGCGGCCCAGTCGTCCAGGCCGGCCGCCATCACCCGGGCCTTGGCCGCCACCGGCTCCAGCCGGCCGATCTCACGCACGAAGGCGCCGAGCGCGCGACCGAGTTCGAGCGGGCGCCCGGGAGCGTCGCCGTGCCAGAACGGCAGCTTGCCGGGCAGTCCGGGCGCCGGGGAGACCAGCACCCGGTCGGAGGTGATGTCCTCGATCCGCCAGCTGCTGCTGCCGAGGGTGAAGACGTCGCCGACCCGCGACTCGTACACCATCTCCTCGTCGAGCTCGCCCACCCGGCTCGCCTTCTCGCCGACGAGGAAGACCCCGAACAGGCCGCGGTCCGGAATGGTGCCGCCGCTCGTGACGGCCAGCCGCTGTCCGCCGGGCCGGCCGGTCAGCGTGCCGCTCACCCGGTCCCAGATGATCCGCGGCCGCAGCTCGGCGAAGTCGTCGCTGGGGTAGCGGCCCGCGAGCATGTCGAGGGTCGCCTCGAACGCGCTCTGCGGCAGGCCCGCGAACGGTGCCGACCGGCGTACGACGGCTGCCATGTCCTCGACCGACCATGGCTCCATCGCGACCATCGCGACGACCTGCTGAGCGAGCACGTCCAGCGGGTTCCGTGGGTAGCGCATCGCTTCGATGGCACCGGCCGCCATCCGTTCGGCGACCACCGCGCATTGCAGCACGTCGCCCCGGTACTTCGGCAGGATGACCCCCTGGCTGACCGCGCCGACCTGGTGGCCCGCCCGCCCGATGCGCTGCAGGCCGCTGGCGACCGACGGCGGTGACTCCACCTGTACGACGAGATCCACCGCGCCCATGTCGATGCCGAGCTCGAGGCTGCTGGTTGCCACCACGGCGGGAAGACGGCCGGACTTGAGCTCCTCCTCGATCTGCGCGCGCTGCTCCTTGGAGACCGAGCCGTGGTGCGCACGGGCGATCTCCAGAGGCGCACCCCTGGACGAGCCGGCCTGCGCCATCATCTCCGCGGGTGGTGACCCAGGGGACGCCGGTTCGTCGCCGTATCGGCGTTGGTAAGCGATCTCGTTGAGCCGCGCGCACAACCGCTCCGCCAGCCGCCGCGAGTTGGCGAAGACGATCGTGGACCGGTGGGCTTCGATCAGGTCCACGATGCGTTCCTCGACCGCGGGCCAGATCGACGCCCGCGGCTCCGCTCCGGCGGCGGAGCCACCGCGACTCGGCTCTCCGGTCGGCTCACCCAGGGAGCCCATGTCAGCCACCGGCACGATGACCTGCAACTCGATCGTCTTGGTTGCCGGCGGCTGGACCACCGTCACCTCCCGGCCGCCGCCGAGGAACCGGGACACCTCCTCGATCGGCCGCACCGTTGCCGACAGCCCCACCCGCTGCGCCGGCTGCTCCAGCAGGAAGTCCAGCCGCTCCAGGGAGAGGGCCAGGTGTGCGCCCCGCTTGGTACCGACCACGGCGTGCACCTCGTCGACGATGACCGTCTGCACGCCGCGGAGTGACTCCCGCGCCTGCGAGGTCAGGATCAGGAACAGCGACTCCGGCGTCGTGATCAGGATGTCGGGCGGAGCCGTGCCGAACCGGCGCCGCTGATCGGCCGGTGTGTCGCCCGACCGAACGCCGACGGTGATGTCTGGAGCGGTAAGACCCAGCCGGACGGCGGCGTGCCCGATGCCGGTCAGCGGTGCGCGCAGGTTGCGCTCGATGTCCACGGCGAGCGCCTTGAGCGGCGAGACGTAGAGCACCCGGCACCGCCGCCGCGGCTCCGCCGGCACCGGGTCGGACGCCAATCCGTCGAGGGCGTGGAGGAACGCCGCCAGCGTCTTGCCGGAGCCGGTGGGCGCCACGACCAGCGCGTTGCCCCCTGTTCCGATCGCCGCCCAGGCGCCGGCCTGCGCCGCGGTGGGGGTGGCGAACGACGCCTCGAACCACGCCCGGGTGGCGGGGGAGAAGCGCTCGAGCGCGGCTGCAGTTCGCACCTGGACATCTTCCATCGGCCCACCGACAGTCGCAGCCCCGCCGGGGAGATGGCTGGGGACGACTTCCGGCCACCCGCACGTCTCCGCATACTGACCGGGTGCGGCTGACGGATTTCTGGGCCCGGATGAACCGGCGGTTCGGGCCGGCGTACGCCGAGTCCTTCGCCCGCGACCAGGTGCTGGCCGGCCTGGCCGGCCGCACCGTCGCCGAGGCCTTGGCGGGTGGGGAGGAGGCCAAGGTGGTCTGGCGGGCCGTCTGCGAGGCGGTCGAAGTGCCCGCGTCGGAGCGCTGAGTCGGCTCTCCCGCTCGCGTGTCGGGGCATCGCTCGAACACACGTTCGCCTAGTGTGGACCACGATCGCGCGTCCACAGAAGCCGGCCGGTCCCTCGAAACCGTCCGACCCGTCTTCTAGCGTCGCTGTCTGACGATCGACCGATACGACCCGACGGGGTGGCACATGGCTGGACCTGACCGCGAAAAGGCGCTCGACAACGCGCTCGCTCAGATCGAGCGGGCGCACGGCAAGGGTTCGGTCATGCGCCTCGGGGACGAGGTGCGTGCGCCCATGGCGGTGATCCCGACCGGCTCGATCGCCCTGGATGTGGCGCTCGGTATCGGCGGCCTACCACGTGGTCGAGTGGTGGAGATCTTCGGACCGGAGTCATCCGGCAAGACGACCGTCGCCCTGCACGCGGTGGCTCAGGCCCAGGCGGCTGGTGGCATCGCCGCCTTCATCGACGCCGAGCACGCGCTCGACCCCGACTACGCCAAGAAGCTCGGCGTCGACACCGATGCACTGCTGGTCTCCCAGCCCGACACCGGCGAGCAGGCGCTGGAGATCGCCGACATGCTGATCCGGTCAGGAGCACTGGACGTCATCGTGATCGACTCGGTCGCGGCGCTGGTGCCGCGGGCCGAGATCGAGGGTGAGATGGGTGACAGCCACGTGGGCCTGCAGGCCCGGCTGATGAGCCAGGCGCTCCGCAAGCTCACCGGCGCGCTGAACAACTCCGGCACCACCGCAATCTTCATCAACCAGCTTCGCGAGAAGATCGGTGTGATGTTCGGATGCCTTTCCTATAGCACCCGGGTGACCCTGGCCGACGGCAGCCAGGAAAAGATCGGCAAGATCGTGAACCAGCGTCTGCCTGTTGAGGTGCTCTCCTACGACCCACACATCGGAACCCTGGTACCGAAGAAAGTGGTGAACTGGTTCGACAACGGCCGCGCTGATCGATTCCTGCAGTTCACCGTGGCTCGACCTGGCGGCAACGGCAAGGCTCAGATGGGTCTGACGAGTAACCATCTGGTCCGGACTCCGGGTGGCTGGCGGGAAGCCGGGAAGCTCCAGGTGGGTGACCGCGTCATGGTTGCGCAAGCTCACCGCTTGAGCGACCAGCAGTGGCAAGTGGTGCTCGGCAGTCTCATGGGTGATGGTGCCCTCTCGAAGAGTCGGACCGCCGGCAGCTTGGGCACTCGTTTCCGCATGGGGCACGGGGCCAGGCAGATCCCTTATTTGGACTGGAAGGCGTCGCTGTTCGGCAACATCAAGCAGACGCGATGCACCAACGCAAAGGGGGCCTGCTTCATTGACGTGACGCCGTTGCCCGAGCTAGCCGAGCTTAGGGAAGCCGTTTATGTCGCAGGCGGCAAGGTGCTCTCCTGGGACTACCTCAAGGCGTTGACGCCTTTGTCGATCGCAATCTGGTACATGGATGACGGGTCATTCTCAAATCGGTCCAAGGGACTGCAAGACAGAACCCGTGTTGGCAGCGGGCGCAGCGAAATCTGTGTTCAGGCACTTAGCGAGGACTCGCGGCAGCGGCTGGTCGACCACCTGGCAGGCGCGTTCGATCTGCATCCGGTGCTGTGGCTCAAGGGCGCGCGTCAGCAAGCAGTGCTGACGTTTCCCAAGGCTGAAACCGCGAAGCTGCATGCGCTGATCGCCTCCCGCGTCCACCCGTCGATGCAGTACAAGCTGCTCGAGCGCTATCGCGGACAGTTCGCCATGGGGGAGCCGGAGTTCAGCTCACCGCGCGTGCTCCCAACACCCGCGCGGGTCGTCGACATCCGAGTCAAGCCGCCTACCCGATCCATGCACCGTTTCGACATCGAGGTCGAGGGCTCGCACAACTATCTGGCAGACGGGATCATCGTCCACAACAGCCCGGAGACGACCACGGGCGGTCGGGCGCTGAAGTTCTATGCCTCGATCCGGCTCGACGTACGGCGCATCGAAACCCTCAAGGACGGCACCGAGGCGATCGGCAACCGCACCCGCGTCAAGGTCGTCAAGAACAAGTGCCTCGCAGAGGGGGCGCTGGTGTTCGACCCAAGCACCGGCGTCACCCGTCGCATCGAGGACATCGTCGACGGTCGACTTCCGGTGGATGTCATCGCGGCAGACAAGGCCGGACAGTTGCACCGGCGCCCGGTCGTGTCGTGGTTCGACCAAGGCGTTCAGGACACCGTCCGGGTGACCTTGCGCGGCGGCGCGCAGACCCGCGCCACGCCGGACCACAAGGTGTTGACCGAGACGGGTTGGCGTGCGGCGGCAACTCTTCGGCCGGGAGATCGGGTGGCGCAGCCGCGCATGTGGTTGGGATTCGGCGAGGAGCGGCCGATCTCAACAGACCACGCCAGGATGCTGGGATACCTCATCGGCGACGGCTACGTCGGCGGAAAGACGCCGATCACGTTCACCAACGTGGAGTCAACGCTCCAGGACGACGCCGCCGGCATCGCCGCCACTCTGGGCTGCGAGGCCAGGCCGAAGGGTGCGGGAATGCAGGTTTCCTACTCGCACCGTCCTGGTGAGCCCAACGAGCTCCTCGCGCTGTGCCGGTCCTCGGGCATCTGGGGAAAGCTGGCGCGGGAGAAGATTCTTCCTCCCGTGTTCTTCTCGCCCGAGCTGGCTGCAGACGTGGCCGGGAACCTGCTGTTCGGACTCCTCGAGACCGACGGCTGGGTCTCTCGTGAGTGCACCGGAGCCACCCGGGTGGGCTTCACGACCACCTCTGACCAGCTCGCGCACCAGATCCGCTGGTTGCTCCACCGCTTTGGCATCGTCAGCTCGGTCCGTCGGTACGACCCGACCCACAAGCGTCCGAGCATCGTCAATGGGCGAGAAGTGCGGTCCCGGCGCGACTGCTGGGAAGTTCGGATCGCCGGCGTGGACAACGTCGCCTTGTTCTCCCGGTCAGTGCCGATGTGGGGGCCTCGGGGACGTGCGCTTGTGCAAGCGATAGGTGGCCTGTCGGGACGGCACCGCGGATCGCAACAGGTCTATCTGCCGCCAGCGGTGACCGAGCCGGTGCTCGCTCATCTTCGTCAGCGTGGCCTCACCGCGATCGAGGCCGCCCGGCTGATCGGCCGGTCCTCGAACGACGCCCGCGGCGGTCTGGGCGTCGTACTAGGGGCGCCCCGAATGCGAAGGGACCGGCTTGCCGCACTCGCGGATGCACTGGATGACGAGTTCCTCCGTGACCTGCTGAGTGAGCAGCTTGTCTATTCGACGGTGCGCAGCGTGGAGGAAGCGGGCCCCGCACGTACCTTCGACATCGAGGTCGACGAGCTCCACAATCTCGTCGCGGATCACGTCGTGGTGCACAACTGCAGTCCCCCGTTCAAACAGGCCGAGTTTGACATCGTCTACGGTCAGGGGATCAGCCGCGAGGGATCGCTGATCGACGTCGGGGTAGATCAAGGGCTCGTTCGCAAGTCCGGCGCCTGGTACACCTACGACGGTGACCAACTCGGCCAGGGCAAGGAGAATTCGCGCGCCTTTTTGCGCGACAACCCCGACCTCGCCGACGAGATCGAGAAGCGGATCAAGGAGAAGCTCGGCGTCGGCCCGACCGTCGACGCCGAGGTGGCGGCACCGGCTCCGGCACCGGCTCCGGTGGACTTCTGATCGGCGATGAGCAACCCCGCAGGCGAACCCTCCAGTCGGGTAGAGGCCGACCCGGAGTCGGTGGCACGCACCATTTGCCTCCGCCTCCTGACGGCGACCCCGAGAACCCGGGCCCAGCTCGCCGCGGCGTTGCGCCGACGGAACGTGCCGGACGGCGCGGCCGAGGTGGTGCTGGACCGGCTGACCGAGGTGGGGTTGGTCGATGACGGTGCGTTCGCCGCGGCGTGGGTCCAGTCGCGCCATCGAGGACGGGGCCTGGCCCGGCGGGCGCTGGCCGCGGAGCTCCGAGCGCGCGGTGTGGCGGCCGAGGCGGTCACCGGCGCGGTGGAAGCCCTGGGAGCAGAGGAAGAGGTGCAGACCGCCCGTGCCCTCGTCGATCGGCGCCTACCAGCGACGGTGGGCCTCCCCGGCGTCGTTCGCGCCCGCCGACTGGCGGGTCTGCTTGCCCGCAAGGGGTACCCGGCCGGCATGGCGAGCCGGGTGATCCGCGAGGCGCTAGCCGAGGACGCGACCGGGCGGGGGGCGCCCCCGGACGCGATGTCGGCCTACTCCGACGACTGACCGGTCGGATGCTTGCCGGAACCGCTGCGCCCGCCTAGCCTCAGGGGAAGTGAGGATCTACGTCCGCACCCGTGCGGCGCAAGCACAGCGGATTTCATTCCAGATCGCACCACCCGACACGCACCGGAACACCGAGACACCACCCGCGTTCGACGTCATCAACCGGCTCCGCGGAGCCGGACTGGGATAGGCCTATACCGCTGCGCGCCCGTTGACGGGCGTGGTCCCCACGTGTCGCTCGTTCCCGCCTGGGCGGTACCGAGCCCCGACGGAGGGAGGTCGCGGTCGTGGGGGACCAGCTGACGTCGGCAGTGGCACCGCTTGCGGCCAACCTCACCGCCAGTCATCTCGGGGTGGGGCTCGCAGTTGCGGCAGGTGTGCTGATCGGCGCCGCCCTGGTCGCCGTTGTCCTCCGTGGTCGCCGTGGCGGGCCGACGGCGGGGACGGCCGGGCCTGGTCAGCAGCGACCGGAGATGGCGGCGCTTGCCGAGAGCCGGCGGGCCGCCGACGCCGAGCTGGCCGCGGTCAAGTCCGCGATGCAGGAGCTGCGGGCCGACCTCGAGCGGCGTGAGCACCGGTTGACCGACCGCGAGGAGCGGCTGGACGTCGAAGCGAGCCGGATCGCGACCCGGAGCCAGGAGCTGCACGGCGTGGCGGCCGACATCGAACGAAAGCGGACCGAGCTGGTGGCCGTCGAGGAGGAGCGTCGGCTGATTCTGGAGCGCACCGCCGGGCTGACGGCAGCCGATGCGAAGACCGAGCTCGTCAAGGCCATGGAGCATCAGGCGAAGCGGGACGCCGCGGTGATCGTCCGCGACATCGAGGCCGATGCTCGGCAGACCGGCGACGAACGGGCCCGCAAGACGATCACCCTGGCCATCCAGCGGCTGGCCAGCGAGCAGACCGCCGAATCGGTGGTTGCGGTTCTGCACCTGCCGAGCGACGACATGAAGGGCCGCATTATCGGCCGCGAGGGCCGCAACATCCGCGCCTTCGAGTCGGTAACGGGGGTCAACCTCATCGTCGACGACACGCCCGAGGCGGTGCTGCTCTCCTGCTTCGACCCGGTACGCCGGGAGACCGCGCGTATCACGCTGGAGAAGCTGGTGCTCGACGGCCGCATCCACCCGCACCGCATCGAGGAGGTCTACGAGCGCAGCAAGTCCGAGGTCGAGGTCCAGTGCGTGCGCGCCGGTGAGGACGCCCTGGTCCAGGTCGGGCTGACGGAGATGCACCCCGACCTGGTGGCGCTGCTCGGACGGTTGCGGTACCGGACGTCGTACGGCCAGAACGTCCTCAAGCATCTGGTCGAGTCGGCGCACCTGGCGGGCATGATGGCCGCCGAGCTGCGGCTCGACCCGCCGCTGCTCAAGCGGTGCGCTCTGCTGCACGACATCGGCAAGGCACTCACCCACGAGGTCGAGGGCAGCCACGCCCTGATCGGGGCGGAGCTCGCCCGCAAGTACGGCGAGGCCGAGGACGTGGTCCACGCCATCGAGGCACACCACAACGAGATCGAGGTGCGTACCGTTGAAGCGGTACTGACTCAGGCGGCCGACGCGATCAGTGGTGGCCGCCCGGGCGCCCGCCGGGAGAGCCTCGAGCACTACGTGAAGCGCCTGGAGCGGATCGAGGAGATCGCGGGTGCGCATCCCGGCGTCGACAAGGTGTTCGCGATGCAGGCCGGCCGCGAGGTCCGGGTCATGGTCCTGCCCGACCGGGTCGACGACATCGGTGCCCAGGTGATCGCCCGCGACATCGCCAAGCAGATCGAGGAGGAGCTGACCTACCCCGGCCAGATCCGCATCACCGTCGTCCGGGAGTCGCGCGCCGTCGAGGTCGCCCGCTGAACCGGCTCGCTCCGGTCGAGCGCTACGGCGCGCGACTCGTGCTGGCCGCCACCGCACTGCTGGCGCTCGCCGTACCGTTCAGCCTCCTGGCGCTGCTCGTGGCGCGGGCATGGAGTCCGTTGCAGCACGCCGACCTGTCCATCGAGTCGAGCGTGCACCGGGCGGCGCTGGCCACCCCGTGGCTGGTCGACCTGGCTCGGGGGTTCACCTTTTTGGGCAACACGGCCACCCGGCTGGCGCTGGGCGGGCTGGTCGTCCTCGTACTCCTCGTCCGTAAGGCCTGGCGGTTGGGCCTTTTCCTGGGCGCCACCGCCCTGGCCGGCGGCGGTCTCGACACCTTGGTCAAGACCATCGTGGACCGCACCCGCCCGGTGCTTCCCGACCCCGTCGCGACCGCCGGTGGAGCGAGTTTCCCGTCAGGCCACGCGATGGGCGCCATGGTCCTTTACGGGGCATTGCTGCTTGTCGTCCTGTCGCTGCTACCCCGGCGGGCTCGTGGCTGGGCCTGGGGAGTGGCCGCGGTGGTGGTCGTAGGGGTGGGTTGCAGCCGGGTGGTCCTCGGAGTGCACTACCCGTCCGACGTGGTCGGTGGCTGGGTGCTCGGGCTTGCCTGGTTGGCCATCGCCACCGCCGTGTTCAACGTCTTCCGCGCCGAGATCGGGGCGCGAAAGGTGCCGGTGTCCGAGGGAGTGGCGCCGGAGGAGACAACCCGCCTGCGCTGAGTCGGGGCTGCTCCGCTGCCCGGCATCCGCGACTACCGCGGAACTGTGGCGACCAGCTTCTCCTGGCCGAGCGGATCCTCGGGATCCACCACGACCGCGCCGGCGCCGTAGCGGCGGGTCTGCCGCCGGTCCAGCCAGCGGGCAAACGTAGACAGGGCGAGGTTGACCGCGATGTACATCACCGCCACGGCGATGTACACCTGGAAGGCGAAGCGGCTGCCGAGGAACTCCACGGCTCCCTGGCCGGTACGCAGGAGCTCCCCGTAGGCGATGACGAAGCCGAGCGAGGTGTCCTTGAGCAGGGTCACCAGCTGGCTGATCAGGGCCGGCAGCATTCGGCGGACAGCCTGGGGTACGAGGATCAACCGCAGTACCTGGCCGCGGACCAACCCGATGGCGAACGCGGCCTCGCTCTGGCCGCGGTCGATGGACAGAATCCCGGCGCGGAAGATCTCGCAGAGCACCGCCGAGTTGTACGCCGTGAGGCCCAGCACCAGGTACCAGAGCACGGACAGCCGGATGCCGAGCTGCGGCAGCGCGAGGGCGGCGAAGAGGATCAGCAGCAGCAGTGGCAAGGCCCGGAAGAACTCGACGAACAGCCCTACCGGGACCCGCACCCACCGCCGCTCCGAGAGCCGGCCGACTGCGAGGAGTGCCCCGAGCACCATCGACAACACCATGGCCAGCACGGCGGCCTGGAGCGTGCGGACCAGCGCGCGGCCGAGCAGCTCCAGCAGGTCCGGATTCGTGAGGATCTTCCAGCGCTCGGCCTCGAGCTGGCCGTTGCTGCCGAGCCGGTTCAGCACGACCACCAGCAGCCCGGCGATGAGGAGGGCACCCACCGCGGTGCCGATCGCGATGTTGCGCCGCCCGCGTGGTCCGGCGACGTCGTACAGCACGCTGCTCATCGCACGATCGCCACCTTGCGCTCGAGCCAACCGACGAGCAGGCCGGTGGGAACCGTGAGCAGCAGATAGGCGATGGCGACACCGACCAGTACGGCGATGACGGCACTCGGGTTCTCGGTGACCAGCCGCTTGCCTACCGCCGTGAGCTCGGTCACGGCGAAGGCGGCCGCGATCGAGGAGTTCTTCTCCAGCGCAATGAGGATGTTGCCGAGTGGAGGTACGACGGTGCGGAATGCCTGCGGCAGCACGATGAGCCGCAGCGTCTGCGGGAACGTGAGCCCGATGGCGCGGGCGGCCTCCGCCTGGCCGGCGGCCACCGAGTTGACCCCGGACCGGACCACCTCGCAGACGAACGCCGCGGTGTAGATCGTGAGCGCCAGCACCGCCGCGGTGAAGAACGGCAGCGCGAGGTCGATCTGGGGGAGGGCGAAGACGAGGAAGAAGAACACGACGGTGAGCGGTGTGTTGCGGACGACCTCGACGTAGACCGCCCCCGCCGCCCGCAGCGGAGGGATCGGCGACACCCGCATGGCGGCGAGCACGGTGCCGAGGAGAAACGCGCCGATGGCGCCGAGCACGCTCAGCTCGAGCGTCTTGACGAAGCCGTCGATGTAGAGGTCGAGGTTGTCGAGAACGGCGTTCACGTACGGCGGTCGTCAGTCGGCGATCAGCCGGACGTGTAGCGGTCCACGGTCGGCGGCTCCGGGGTCGCACCGGCCAGCTTGCCAGCGGTCGACTCCCACGCCTTGGCCCACCGGCCATCGGTGAACGCCTTCTCCAGGGTGTCGTTGATGAAGTCGCGGAACGCCTGGTCGCCCTTCTTCAGCCCGATCCCGTAGGGCTCCGAGGTGAACGGCTTGCCGACGAGCTTGAAGGCCTCCTTGTCCTTGTCGATGAGCCCCAGCAGGATGACGTTGTCGGTCGAGACCGCGTCGACCTGGCCGTTCTTGAGCGCATCGGCGCACTTCGAGTAGACGTCGAAGAGGACGAGCTTGGCCTGTGGGAACTTGGTCCGCAGGTTGTCGGCCGGTGTGGATCCCTCGACCGAGCAGACCCGCTTGCTGGCCAGCGCGTCGGGACCGGTGATCGACGAATCGTCCTTCTTCACCATGATGTCCTGGCCGGCGGTGTAATAGGGCCCGGCGAAGTCGACGACCTTCTTGCGCTTGTCGTTGATCGTGTAGGTAGCCACGACCATGTCGACGCGGCCCTGGGAGATGAAAGGCTCTCGGTTCGCGGAGACTGATTCGATGAACTCGATCTTGTCCGGCGAGACGCCCAGTTCGGCGGAAATGATCTTGGCGATCTCGATGTCGAAGCCCTCGAGCTTGCCGGAGAGGTTCCTCAGGCCGAACCCCGGCTGGTCGAACTTCGTGCCCACCGTCATCTTGCCGGCCTTGTTGAGCCGCTCCATCGTGGTACCGGCCGCGAACTTCGCGTCCTTTTTCACCTTGACGTCGCTGCCGCCGCCGCCATCGCCCCCGCAGGCGCTCAGCGCCAGGCCCAGCGAGGCCACCGCCGCCAGGCTGGACAACCGTCGTAGTCGCATAGCTCGAACCTCTCCGGAGGTATCAGTGACTGAGAATCTTGGACAGGAAGCTGCGGGCACGGTCGGTCCGCGGGTGCGCGAAGAACTCCGACGGCGTCGCCTCTTCCACGATCCGGCCGCCGTCCATGAAGACCACCCGGTTGGCCGCGGACTTGGCGAAGCCCATCTCGTGGGTGACCACGACCATGGTCATGCCCTCGCGGGCCAGGTCCTGCATGACGTCGAGCACTTCGGTGATCATTTCGGGGTCGAGCGCCGAGGTCGGCTCATCGAACAGGATGACCTTGGGATCCATGGCCAGGGCCCGGGCGATGGCCACTCGCTGCTGCTGGCCGCCGGAGAGCTGCGCCGGCAGCTTGTTCGCCTGGTCGCCGATCCCCACCCGGTCGAGCAGCTCGCGGGCGCGTTGTTCGGCCTGCCGCCGCGGCGACCTGCGCACCCTGACCGGGCCGAGCAGCACGTTGTCGAGCACGGTCTTGTGCGCGAAGAGGTTGAAGGACTGGAAGACCATGCCGACCTCTGAGCGCAGCCGAGCCAGCGCCTTGCCCTCAGCCGGCAGCGCCACCCCGTCGATGGTGATCCGGCCGCTGTCGATCGGCTCCAGCCGGTTGATGCACCGGCACAGGGTGGACTTCCCCGAGCCGGAGGGCCCGATGACGACCACCACCTCGCCACGGCCGACGGTGAGGTCGATGTCCTGGAGCACGTGTAGCTCACCGAAGTGCTTGTTGACAGCCTCGAGGGTCACCAGGGGGGCATCGGGGTCTCGCGCCTGCAGCGTCAACGGTGACGAGGACGCGGCGACCATGGCGAAAACGTAAAGCCTCGGCGAGGAAATCACAAAGACCTACTGGGTTCCGCGTTGCGGATCTCCGACCGGCGCGTCGATGAGCGGGCGACTACCCTCGATGTCGTGACCCGGACGTACTCGATCCGCACCTACGGGTGCCAGATGAACGTGCACGATTCGGAGCGACTCGCGGGCCTGCTCGAGGAGGCCGGGTACACCGCCGCCGCCGAGAGCCCGGCCGACGTGGTCGTCTTCAACACCTGCGCCGTACGGGAGAACGCCGATAACCGCCTCTACGGCAACCTCGGCCACCTACGGCCGGTCAAGGCAGCCCATCCAGGCATGCAGATCGCCGTCGGCGGCTGCCTGGCCCAGAAGGACCGCGGCGCCATCCTGGCGAAGGCGCCCTGGGTGGACGTGGTGTTCGGCACCCACAACCTGGGCTCGCTGCCGGCGCTGCTGGAACGCGCCCGGCACAATGCCGAGGCGCAGGTCGAGATCCAGGAGTCGCTCGAGGTCTTTCCGTCGACGCTGCCGACCCGGCGCGAGTCGGCGTACGCCGGCTGGGTGTCGATCAGCGTCGGCTGCGACAACACCTGCACGTTCTGCATCGTCCCGAGCCTGCGTGGGCGCGAGCGCGACCGGCGCCCGACGGACGTGCTGGCCGAGGTGCGCGCGCTGGTCGCCGACGGTGTGCTGGAGGTCACCCTGCTCGGCCAGAACGTCAACAGCTACGGCCGCGCGTTCGGCCAACCGGACGGCTTCGCCGCGCTGCTGCGCGCCTGCGGCGAGGTCGACGGGCTCGAGCGGGTGCGCTTCACCAGTCCGCACCCGCGGGACTTCACCGACGACGTGATCGCGGCGATGGCGGAGACTCCCAACGTCATGCCTTCGCTGCACATGCCGCTGCAGTCGGGTAGTGACGAGGTGCTTCGCCGGATGCGTCGCTCCTACCGGCGCTCGCGGTACCTCGACATCCTGGAGCGGGTCCGGGCCGCCATCCCGGCTGCCGCGATCACCACCGACATCATCGTCGGCTTCCCGGGCGAAACCGAGTCGGACTTCCGGCAGACCCTGGAGGTGGTTCGTGCCGCCCGGTTCGCCGGTGCCTTCACCTTCCAGTACTCGCTACGGCGGGGGACACCTGCGGCCACCATGGCGGGTCAGCTGCCCAAGGCCGTCGTACAGGAGCGCTACCAGCGACTGGTGGAGCTGCAGGAGGACATCTCCTGGGCGGAGAACCGAACACAGGTCGGCCGCCGGCTGGAGGTGCTGGTGGCGGCCGGTGAGGGACGCAAGGACTCCGCCCGGGACCGGCAGTCCGGCCGCGCGCCGGACAACCGGTTGATCCATTTTGCCGCGGTGCCCGGCCTACGGCCCGGCGACATGGCCACGGTCGAGGTGACCCGGGCGGCACCGCACCACCTGGTGGCCGAGGGCGCTGTGCAGGCGGTACGCCGCACCCGGGCCGGCGACGCCTGGGACGCCCGGCCGGTCCCCGCGTCCCCCGGCGGCCGGCCCGCCCCGGTGGCGCTGGGCATGCCGCGGGTGGGCGCGCCCGCCTAGCGATGAGCCGGGCACGCCGGGTGGTGGCCGTCGTCGGACCGACCGCGGCGGGCAAGTCGGTCCTGGCGGTCGCGCTCGCTCGCCACCTCGGCGGCGAAGTGGTCAACGCCGACTCGATGCAGCTCTACCAGGGGATGGACATCGGTACGGCGAAGCTCCCGGCGCTGGAGCGCGGTGGCGTTGCCCACCACCTGCTCGATGTCTGGCCGGTGACCCGTACCGCCACGGCGGCCGACTACCAGCGGCTGGCCCGATCGATCATCGACGGCCTCCTCGACCGCGGAGTTCCGCCGGTGCTGGTCGGCGGCTCCGGCCTCTATGTCCGGGCGGCGCTGGACGACCTGCGCTTTCCGGGTACGGACGCCGGCCTGCGGGCGCGGCTGGCAGCTGAGCTCACCGAGACCGGCTCCCTCCGGCTGCATGCCCGGCTGGCCGCGCTGGACCCGGCTGCGGGGGCCGCGATCCTGCCGACCAACGGCCGTCGGGTCGTGCGGGCGCTCGAGGTCGTGGAGCTGACCGGCCGGCCGTTCGCGGCCACCCTGCCGGAGCCGGCGGCGGTGTACGACGTCACGTTGTTGGGCCTGGACCTGCCGGGTGCCGCCCTCGAGGAGCGCATCACCGCCCGGGTGGACCGGATGTGGGAGGAGGGCCTGGTCGGAGAGGTGCGCCGGCTGGAGCAGCACGGGCTGCGGGACGGCGTTACCGCCAGCAGAGCGCTGGGCTACGCATCCGTGCTGCGGGTGCTCGACGGCGTACTCACCGAGGACGAGGCGCGGGCCGAGACGGTGACGGCCACCCGCCGGTTCGCGCGGCGGCAGCGATCCTGGTTCCGGCGTGACCGGCGGGTTCGCTGGTTGGCGGAGGAGGGGCCGCTCGCCGCTGCCCGTGCAGCACTGGCGGAGGTCGGCTGACGGGCCGCCGTACGATCGCAGGCGTGCTGCCAGGGACCGGCCTCCGCTTCACCAAGGGGCACGGCACCGAGAACGACTTCGTGGTGCTGCCGGACCCGGACGCTGACCTCGACCTGACGCCTGGGCTGGTCCGGGCACTCTGCGACCGGCGGACCGGCGTGGGCGGTGACGGGGTCCTGCGGGTGGTGCTCACCGCCGCCGTGCCCGAGGTGGCGCACCTTGCCGACGAGGCGCGCTGGTTCATGGACTACCGAAATGCCAACGGCAGCCTGGCCGAGATGTGCGGCAACGGCATCCGGGTCTACGCCCGCTACCTCGTCGACGCCGGCTATGCCCGAGCCGGAACGGTTCCGCTGGCGACGAGGGACGGCGTTCGCGCGGTCGAGCTGGCGGCTACCGGCGATGTGACGGTCGAGATGGGGCGGCCCCGGCTGTTTCCCGACGAGGTCGCGGTGCGCCTGGACGGGCGGGATCTCCCGGCTCAGCGGGTGGACCTCGGCAACCCGCATGCGGTCGTGGTCGTGTCCGAGCCGGTCGCGGGTCTGGATCTCGGGTCGCCACCACAGCTGCGCGCCGAGGACTTTCCGAACGGCGGCAACGTGGAGTTCGTCCGGCAGGTGGCCGACGACGTGCTCGCGCTGCGGGTCTATGAGCGCGGCGCCGGCGAGACCCGCTCCTGCGGCACCGGAGCGTGCGCGGCGGTCTCCGTGGTGCGCGACCGCGCCCGAGCCACCGACTCGGCGACGTACCGGGTCGAGGTGTCCGGCGGGCGGCTCACGGTCAAAGCGGCTCGCGACGGCCGACTGCAGCTGGCCGGTCCAGCGGTCCTCGTGGGGGACGGCGAGCTGCGGTCGGACTGGCTCGCCAGCGCGCGGGCCCGATCGGAGACCGACCGGGCCCCGCTGCCGTAGCAGGCGGAGCCCGGTCGGTCTCGTCCGAGTTACTTCAGACGGGCGAAGTAGGTGTACTGGCCCTTCGCGGTCTGCCCTTGGTAGGTGATCGTCTTGCTCATGTCGGTCCACACCATGTTGGCCGCCCCGTCGCGGCCGTAGGCGACCCGGATGTAGTCACCGAAGAAGGTGGTGCACCGGTAGCAGCCCTTGGCCTGGGCCTGGAAGAAGCGCGAGTTGTCCGCATTGGACACCGCGGTACTCACCAGCTGACCGGAGAAGCCGCTCTCCGGTCGGCCGACGGACAGCTTGGCCTTGTAGAGGCCGAGCCCCCGCTGGTCGTTGTAGAGGACGCCGAGCGCCCCGGAGACCGGGTTGGCGTCCACCCACGGGAACCACTGGTCGCCCGAGCCGGTGTCGACGCCGATCGGACCGGTCCAGTGGACGCCGTCGTACGACGTCATCAGGTAGACGTTGGTCTGGGTGACCGGCTTCGGGGAGTCGTGCACGCCGCGGCGGTTGTCGCTGAACGCGATCGCGAGTTGGCCCGTCTTGGGGTTGGCGACGATGTTGCCGGCGGAGTTGACCCGGGCCTGCATGCCGGTCAGAGTCTGCCGGCCGCTCACGTTGGTGGGGTAGTCGCGGTCACCGTCCTCGAGGTCCACGACGTGGACCGGCGAGCTGAAGGACCGGAACCCGTCGTGCGACCGGACCACCATGTACTGGTTCTCGAAGAGCTCGCCCTTTTCCCAGGCGGCCTCGTGCTGGCCGTTCTGGAAGGCGACGTAGACACTGCCGTCGGCCGAGACGGTCGGCACCGAGAACTGGTTCTCGTCACACCGGTTGCCGCCCCCGGCGGTCTGGAAGGTGCAGGTCCGGTCCGAGCCGGAGATCTCCTGGCGTGGGGTCCAGGTCCGGCCGCCGTCGTCGCTGTGCGCCTCGTAGATCGCGGAGGACGCGTAGTTCCCGTGGTGGGAGACGAACAGCGACCAGGTGAGATAGGTCCGCCCGTAGTGCGGCGACCGCGGGTTGTTGTCGGTGACCATCCACTCCTTGTCGTTGAACAGCTGGGTCGCCGCGTCGTCGGCTCCCTGACCGTCCGAGACGACGACCGGCTTCCCCCAGCGCAGCCCACTGTTGTCCGACAGCGAGACGACGAGGTCACCGTCGCTGCCGTCGAAGTTGAAGTTCAGCGACGAGTGGATGACGGTGTCGTGCTTGACGTCGAACACCGTCACCGGGTCGCTGCCGATACGGCCGTCGTCCTCGAGCGACATGTCCCCGGTGCGCCAGGTCCGGCCCGCGTCGAAGCTGGTGTAGAACTCGTCGCCGTTGCTGTCGTAGTCGTTCGAGCTGGCGACCAGGTGCTTCGGGTCCGCCGGGTCGACGTTGACGTCCGGCTCGTTGTTGGGCAGCTTCGAGTCGCAGTCCAGCTTGACATTGGCTCCACCCCGAGCGGTGCACTCCCGCGTCGAGGGCACGTACGACCGGCTGGCTGCTGCTCGCGCAGCGGCCGGGCCGGTGTTCGCCGCGTGCGCCGCGAGGGCCGCCTGGACGCCACTCGACCGCATCGCCGCGGCCTTCCGCGGAGCGGCGGCACTGCTGGTGTCGGCGCTGGCATTGGCCGCCAACATGGGGCTGGTCAAGGCCGCGAGGCTCAGGCTTGCCAGTACAGAGACGGTTCTACGCAAGGGTCCTCCCGGACAGCGTGGGCGGCAACCGATGCTGCCCGTGGTGGCAGTTAACCGGTCCCCGGTCATGGTGCGCGACCGGTGTGACAAGAAAGCGCGGTGCCACTCGGTACTTCACCCGTTCGGCGGATCCCAGAGACCACACCGTGTGCTAGCGCGGTGACTCTGCGGCAGGACCGCCGATAACAGTGATGCACGGTCGGGTCCGTCCGTGTCACCATCGCAGTGATGACCCGACCCGCGAGCGACACCCCCGATCAAGTCCTTGCGCCACCGGAAGCGGGGGCCGAGGAGCTGGCCCCCCTGCACGATGCGGACGGCCCGGCGCTGGACCTCGCCGACCGGCACGCACTGCGCCGGGTCGCGGGGCTGGCCACCGAGCTCGAGGACGTCACCGAGGTCGAGTACCGCCGGCTCCGGCTGGAGCGGGTCGTGCTGATCGGGATCTGGACCGGGGGGAGCTCCGATGACGCCGAGAATTCCCTCGCCGAGCTGGCCGCCCTGGCCGAGACCGCCGGCTCGCTGGTTCTCGAGGGGCTGATGCAGCGGCGGGAGCGGCCGGACCCGGCCACCTACGTCGGCTCGGGAAAGGCCAAGGAACTGCGCGATGTCGTCGCGGCCACCGGCGCAGATACGGTCATCTGCGACGGCGAGCTCACGCCGGGCCAGCTCCGTCAGCTGGAGAGCGTGGTCAAGGTGAAGGTGATCGACCGCACCGCGCTGATCCTGGACATCTTCGCCCAACACGCAACCAGCAAGGAGGGCAAGGCGCAGGTCGAGCTGGCCCAGATGACCTACATGTTGCCGCGCCTGCGGGGCTGGGGCGAGTCGCTGTCCCGGCAGGCCGGGGGCCGAGTCGCCGGTGGCGGCGGCATCGGCACCCGCGGGCCGGGCGAAACGAAGATCGAAACGGACCGTCGCCGCATCCGGGCGCGGATGGCCAAGCTGCGCCGGGAAATCGCCGGCATGGGGACCGCCCGGGAGACCAAGCGGCACGAGCGCCGCCGTAACGCCGTACCGTCGGTGGCGATCGCGGGCTACACCAACGCCGGCAAGTCCTCCTTGCTCAACCGCCTTACCGGGGCCGGCGTCCTCGTCGAGGACGCGCTGTTCGCCACCCTCGACCCGACCGTGCGCAAGGCCCGGACGACTGACGGACGCGCCTTCACCCTGACCGACACCGTCGGATTCGTGCGACATCTGCCGCACCAGCTGGTCGAGGCCTTCCGGTCGACGCTCGAGGAGGTCACCGCCGCCGACCTGATCCTGCACGTGGTCGACGGGTCCCACCCGGATCCGGAGTCGCAGCTTGCCGCCGTCCGAGAGGTGTTCGGTGAAATCGGCGCGTTGTCGGTACCCGAGGTCGTTGTGGTGAACAAGATCGATGCGGCCGATCCGCTGGTTCTCGGCAGGCTGCAACGGCGGGAGGCGTCCGCCCTGCTGGTCAGTGCCCGGACCGGCGCCGGCCTCGGTGAACTCGTCGACGTGCTGACCCGGGAGCTACCCCGCCCCGAGGTCGAGGTCGAGGTGCTGCTGCCCTACAGCCGCGGCGATCTGGTCGCGCGGCTGCATCGCGATGGCGAGATCATCAGCGAGCTGCACACCGCCGACGGCACGCTGCTGCGAGCTCGGGTTCTCCCCGGAATGGCCGCCCAGCTCACTCCGTACGGGGCAGCGGCTCCCGCCCGCTAGGCCACCGGGCGATCCAACCGTCCGGCTGCTCAACCGACCGGCCGCGGCGCCGATGTATCTGACATGCCGGAATGGTGGAATGGGCGCCGCCCGGCTGGTGACCGTGGAGTTCAGGGCGGACTGCTTCGCACCCTCGTCGCCGAGTCGGCGGACGTCCTCCTGGTCGTCGATGCCGATGGGCGGATCCGCTTCGTCTCCGATGCGGCCGACCGGGTCTTGGGCCATCTGCCCGCGGAACTGGTCGGCCGCCCCCTCAATGACCTGCTCCGGCCGACGGACGCTCGACGGATGCGGGCGCTGCTCAGCGAGGCGACGGAACATGCCGGCTCACGGCACACCATCGAGTGCGAGATGTACCACCGTGACGGTCACTGGTGCGAGACCGAGTCGATGATCACCTCGTTGGCTGAGGGTCCCGTCGTCGGGGGGCTGCTCCTCAACATTCGGGACGTCAGCAAGCGCAAGCGGCTGGAGGCCGAGCTCACCCGGCAGGCGAACCACGACGCGCTGACCGGCCTGGCGAACCGTTCGCTGTTCCGACATCGGGTCGAGGAGGCCCTGCGAGAGCAGTTGCATCGTCCGGAGCCGGTCGCGGTGCTGTTCCTCGATCTGGACGGCTTCAAGGCAGTCAACGACGCCGAGGGCCACGCGGTGGGCGACCAGCTGCTCGGCCAGGTCGCCGGCCGGCTGGAGCATTGCGTCCGCCCGGGCGACACCGTCGCACGGCTCGGTGGTGACGAGTTCGCGGTACTTCTGGAGGGCTCCGACGCGGAATCCGCCGCCGTCTGGGTGGCCGAGCGGATCACCAGCACGCTGGCCGAGCCCTTCCTGCTCGACGGCCGGGAGCTCCACGTCGGTGTCAGCACCGGCATCGCGGTCACCGAGAACGGCGCGGAGACCTCGGAGCTGCTGCTGCGCAACGCCGACCTGGCGATGTACAAGGCGAAGTTGACCAAGGACGCCAACTTCGTCCGGTTCGAACCGGCGATGCGGGACGCGCTGACGTCCCGGTTGGCGGTCGAGGAGGATCTCCGGCAGGCCCTCGGCCGGTACGAGCTGGTGCTCAACTACCAGCCCACCGTGGAGCTTGCAACCGGCCGGATCGTCGGCGTAGAGGCGCTGCTGCGCTGGTACCACCCCGAGCGCGGCGTCGTACAGCCCGACGAGTTCATCTCGCTGGCGGAGGACAGCGGGCTGATCGTGGCCATCGGGGAATGGGCGCTCACCGAATGCGCCGTCCAGGGCGCCCGTTGGCAGTCCTGGGCGCCCGAGGGGGAGCGGTTTTCGGTGGCGGTGAACCTTTCCGCCCGCCAGCTCCGGCCGGCGCTGCTCGAGGCGGTCGGTTCAGCGCTGCGCGACTCCGGGTTGCCAGCGTCCGCGATGGTCCTGGAGATGACCGAAAGCATGCTCATCGAGCGCACCGACGACGTGGTCGACCTGATGCGTGCCCTCAAGGGCCTCGGCGTGAAGTTGGCCATCGACGACTTCGGCACGGGGTACTCATCCCTGTCCTACCTGCACCGGTTCCCGGTCGACGTACTCAAGATCGACCGGTCCTTCGTCGAATCCGTGGCGGCGGAGACCTCGGCGCACGCCGAGTTGGTACGCACGATCGTAGGGCTGGGCCAGTCATTGCGAATGGCGACGGTGGCGGAGGGGGTGGAGACGGCCGAGCAGGCAACCGTCCTGCACTCCATGGGCTGCGACTTAGGCCAAGGGTTTCTCTTCTCCCGGCCGATGCCGGCTGCGGGCATCGACGAGCTGCTGGCACTGCGGGGTAACACCCCGCATCCGGTGTGGCCGGGCCTGCCCCGACTGCACCGGGTCCGCGCCGGCTGACCTCAGAGCCGGCGCAGCACGGCGGTAACCCGACCCAAGATGGTCGCCTCGTCGCCGGCGATCGGGGCGTACGCCGGGTTGTGCGGCATCAGCCAGACGTGTCCGTCCCGCCGCTTGAAGGTCTTGACGGTGGCCTCTCCGTCGATCATGGCCGCTACGATGTCGCCGCTTTCAGCGTTGGGCTGCTGACGAACGACCACCCAGTCGCCGTCCGCGATCGCGGCATCGACCATCGAGTCGCCGGCCACCTTGAGCAGGAAAAGCGGTCCCTCGCCGACCAGCTGCCTGGGCAGCGGGAACACGTCCTCGACCGCCTGCTCCGCGAGTACCGGTCCGCCGGCGGCGATGCGGCCGACGACCGGCACGTACGTCGGCGTCGGGGCCGCCGCCCGTCGCGCCTCCTCGTCCTCGCCGCCGCCGGCGTCTCCCTCCGGTCGGGACAGGGCGTGGCCCGGCGGCCGCACCTCCACCGCCCGCGGCCGGTTCGGGTCGCGGCGCAGCAGTCCCTTGCGCTGGAGGCTCGCGAGCTGGTGGGCGACGCTGCTTGTGCTGGTCAGCCCTACCGCCTCACCGATCTCGCGCATGCTTGGTGGGTAGCCCCGACGCTCGACCGAGTCACGGATGACCTCGAGCACGCGCCGCTGCCGGGGTGTCAGGCCGGCGGGATCGCCGGCGAACTCCGGAAAGGCATGCACGGTCCCGCCGTCACCACCACCGCTATCGTCGCTACGGCCCGCTGCGCCGGTATCGCGCCGTCCGCCTGCACCCACCGCCACTCCTCCCCGTTGCCCCCGCACGTTGCCTGCACGTGTCCCTCCTGGACGGTAGCTCGCCACCCGGGTGACTTCAAACATGCGTTCGAACGTGTCGCGGATTCTGTCGGCGGCAGGCGGTATAACTTCCCTAGAGTTCGAACACCCGTTCGGACGTGTCTCGGGAGTTGTGATGACCAGCACCACCGTTTCGCGGAAGGGCTCGACGCACCGGAAGGGCTCGACGCACCGGAAGGGCTCGACGCACCGCAAGGGATCAGCGGCGCCGCGGGCCGCTCTCCGGCCGCGCCTGCGGGAGACCGCTCCGCGCCCCGCCGCGTCGCGGGGGCGCGGTGTCGCCCCGCCCCCCTGTCGGCGTGCCGTCCCGGGGAGCCGGCCACGCCCTCGACCCCCCGCCTCCGTCCGTCCGGTGGAGGCGGCCCGGCCGGTTCGAGTGGCGACCCCACAGCGGGCCGTCACCTTCGCGGCGGGGCCGGCGGGGCCGGCGCGGTCGGGGCGGTCGGGGCGGCGGCGGCTCACCCGGCGTGGCCGGCTGTGCATCGTCATGGTGGCCGCAGTCCTGGCGGGGCTGGCCTTCACGGCCGGCCGGGCCTCGGGTACTACCGGTGTGCCCGGCGCCCCGGAGACCGGGTCCACCGCCACGGTGGTGGCCCGCTCGGGCGACACGTTGTGGTCGATCGCTCGCGCGGCAGCTCCGCGCCGCGACCCGCGCCTCACGGTGGAGTTACTGCTCCGGCTCAATTCCCTCGCTGACGTGGCGATCGTCCCGGGCCAGCGGGTGATCGTGCCAGGGCCCGCTCGACACGCCGGGTGAGCGGCAATGACCTGGCCCTTCCTGGCCGCCCGCCGGACGCACTTGCCTTCGTGGCGGGCGACGCCGTACGGTCCCAACATCTGGTAGTTACATGGCTGTAAGTTGTCCACAGATGGTGGCGGGTTACCGACAGTTCTCGCTCAGGTTCCCCACAGCGCCGTCCACCGACCGTTCCGTTGCAAGCCGAGGAGGCCCAGATGCGGTGCCCGTTCTGCCGGCACGACGACAGCCGGGTCACCGACAGTCGGGAAGCCGACGAGGGGGCGGCAATCCGTCGTCGCCGTGCGTGTCTGGCCTGCGCGCGCCGGTTCACGACGGTGGAGACGGCGGCTCTCGCCGTCGTCAAGCGCAGCGGCGTGACCGAGCCGTTCTCCCGGGCGAAGGTGATCCTGGGCGTACGCAAGGCCTGTCAGGGTCGACCCGTGTCCGAGGATGACCTGGCTCGGCTGGCCCAGGAGGCGGAAGAGTCCGTCCGGGCCAGCGGCGCCGCCGAGGTGCCCGCCCACTCGGTCGGCCTCGCCATCCTGGCGCCGCTGCGCGCGCTGGATGAGGTCGCCTACCTGCGGTTCGCCTCCGTCTACCGGTCGTTCGAGTCGCTCGACGACTTCGAGATCGAGATCGAGGCGCTGCGCTCCACCGTTGCGCAGCGCTCGGCCGCGGCGGTGCCCGCGGCGGGCTCGGCGTCGCTTCCCGGGCAGTTGTCCGGAGTCGCGCCCTAGGGCGTCCGGCAGCTCCCGGGGCGTCGCCGAGCTAATGCGCCTCCGACCGCTTTCCAGCCGCGCTGTGGGATGACCTCAGGTGCGGCAGACGTTGTTCCGATGAAGAGGAGCAAGGACATGACCGAGACTGTCAACGGCACTTCGCGCGGTTCGGCGCCTGGATCCCACCCGGAGCGCGGGTTGCGTGTCGACCGGGTCTACACGACTGCGGGAGTGCACCCCTACGACGAGGTGACCTGGGGTCGCCGGGACGTCGTCCTGACCAATTGGCGCGACGGTTCGGTCAACTTCGAGCAGCGCGGCGTGGAGTTCCCGGACTTCTGGGCGGTCAACGCGGTCAACATCGTCACCACCAAGTACTTCCGGGGGGCGGTGGGCTCAGCGACCCGGGAGTACTCGCTCAAGCAGCTGATCGACCGGGTGGTCGGCGCCTATGTAGCGGCGGGCAAGGAGCACGGCTACTTCGCCTCGGACGCCGACGCGGAGGTGTTCGGGCATGAGATCACCCACGCGCTGCTGCACCAGGTCTTCAGCTTCAACTCGCCGGTCTGGTTCAACGTCGGAACGGCTTCACCTGCACAGGTGAGTGCGTGTTTCATCCTCTCCGTCGACGACACAATGGAGTCCATTCTCAACTGGTATCGCGAGGAAGGGCTCATTTTCAAGGGCGGCTCCGGCGCCGGGCTCAACCTGTCCAGGATCCGCTCGTCGAAGGAGCTGCTGTCCTCCGGTGGCACCGCTTCCGGCCCGGTGTCGTTCATGCGGGGCGCGGACGCGTCGGCCGGCACGATCAAGTCCGGTGGTGCCACCCGCCGCGCGGCCAAGATGGTCATTCTTGACGTCGACCATCCTGACATCGAGGAGTTCATCGAGCTCAAGGCGCGGGAAGAGGTGAAGATCCGCGCGCTGCGTGATGCCGGCTTCGACATGGATCTCGGCGGCAAGGACATCACGTCGGTCCAGTACCAGAACGCCAACAACTCCGTCCGGGTCACGGATGAGTTCATGACGGCCGTGGAAGACGGCACGGATTTCGCGCTCCGGGCGAGACTGGACGGCCGCGTTCTCGAGAATGTCGACGCCCGAGGGCTCTTTCGCAAGATCGCCGAAGCCGCCTGGTCATGCGCGGATCCGGGCCTCCAGTACGACGACACGATCAACGACTGGCACACGAATCCCGAGACCGGCCGGATCACGGCTTCCAACCCCTGTTTCCCGGCCGATCAGCGGGTGCTTACTGACTCGGGGCTGATTCGGATCGGCGATCTGGTTTCGCGGGCAGCCGATGGCGAGTCCTTCGCGGTATACACCAATGACGTCACAGCTGAGGTGCAGCCGGCGGATCGCCTGGTCGCGACTCGTCCGCAGCGATACATGGTGACGGGGACCAACGAGATCGTCGAAATCCGTTTCTCGGACGGGTCACGGCTGCGCAGTACTCCGGGCCACCGCGTATGGACGCGCAACCGGGGCTGGGTTCCCGTCGACCAGCTCGACAACGACGATCGTGTCGTTCGGTCGGTCCGGTACGCGGCCCGTCCGATGGCGTCGCTCGAGCTGCCGCCTGCCGCCCGTGAGGTGGCCGCCCGGTACGACCAGCTCTCCCTCCCGCAGAAGTGGGACGAGGAGCTGGGCCACTATCTTGGCTGGCTGGTCGGCGACGGGTGTCTGACCAACGATGCCGTGACCACGGTCTATGGGTCGACCGGAGACGTCACCAGCGTGCTCCCACGGCATCAGGCGGCGCTGGCCAGCTGGACCCGCCATCACGGTAAGCCGTCCTTGCAGGCGAACGGCACCGTGCAGCTGCGCTCCGGCAGGCGCGGGATGCGCGATTTCCTGACTGCTCTCGGGGTGACGAACCGACGTGCCGCCGGAAAGCTCGTGCCGAACAGCGTCTTCGAAGCACCTGAGCCCGCCCTGGTGGCGTTCCTCCAGGGGTTGTTCGACGCCGACGGATGCGTCGTCGACCAGGAAGTCAACGGGACCCGCTACGTCGGCCTGGGCAGCCGGTCCGAGGAACTGCTCATCGGAGTGCACGAGCTTCTCGGATCTCTCGGTATCGCCGCCCGCATCTACACCCAGCCCGCCCACTCGAAGTTCCACTATGTCCGCAAGGACGGTAGCGCGGCGGTATATGAGTCCAGCACGACGGCCTATGATCTCCGTATCACCGGACACTCGTTGCGTGAATTTGCTGCACTCGTCGGATTCACGCTCCCAGCGAAGCTGGCTCGGCTTACCCGTGTCGTGGACGGGCACACCGCGTACGACAGGGACCTGGTCGTGCGCCTTGCCTCACGGCGTACGGTCGGGTACGAGACCACCTACAACCTCACCGAGCCGCGCAACCACTCTTACGTCGTGGGCGGTGTCGTCGTGGCGAACTGCTCGGAGTACCTTTCACTCGACAACTCGAGTTGCAATCTGGCCCAGCTCAACCTGCTGAAGTTCCTGCGCGATGACGACACGTTCGACGCGGCGACCTTCGCCAAGGTGGTCGAGCTGGTCATCACCGCGATGGACATCTCCATCTGCTTCGCCGACTTCCCCACCGAGAAGATCACCGAGACGACGCGCGCATACCGGCAGCTCGGTATCGGCTACGCCAACCTCGGCGCCTTGTTGATGGCAACGGGTCTCGCCTACGACAGCGAGGGAGGCCGTGCCCTTGCTGCCGCGATCACCAGCCTGATGACCGGTACGGCGTACAAGCGCTCGGCGGAGCTGGCCGGCGTCGTCGGCGCCTACGACGGCTACGCGCGCAATGCCGATGCCCACCAGCGGGTGTTGCGCAAGCACGCGGCGGCGAACGACGCCGCCCGTCCCGTCGGCGCTGACGACGCCCGGGTCCTCCATGCCGCCACCACCGCGTGGCAGGAGGCCGTGTCCATCGGGTCCCGCAACGGCTGGCGCAATGCCCAGGCCAGCGTCCTGGCACCGACCGGCACGACCGGGCTGATGATGAGCTGCGACACCACGGGCATCGAGCCCGACCTCGCCCTGGTCAAGATGAAGAAGCTGGTCGGTGGCGCCAGCATGCAGATTGTCAACGAGACGATCCCGCGGGCCCTGAACAAGCTCGGCTACCAGCAGGAGCAGGTCGAGGCGATCGTCGAGCACGTCGCCGAGCACGGTCATGTCATCGACGCGCCAGGACTTCGAGTCGAGCACTATTCGGTATTCGACTGCGCAATGGGAGAGCGTGCCATCTCCTGGATGGGTCACATCCGCATGATGGCAGCCGTCCAGCCGTTCATCAGTGGGGCCATCTCCAAAACGGTCAACCTGCCCGAGTCGGCCACCGTCGAAGACGTCGAGAAGGCGTACTTCGAAGGCTGGAAGCTGGGCCTGAAGGCGATCGCGATCTACCGGGACAACTGCAAGGTGGGCCAGCCGCTGTCGGACCTGGGGGCGACGAAGCGCGCCGAACTCGCCACCACGCCGGTCGTCGAGGACATCCGACCAGTCCGCCGGCGGCTGCCCAAGAAGCGTCCCAGCCAGACGGTGTCGTTCGCGGTGGGGGGTGCGGAGGGCTACCTCACCGCGGGCTCCTATCCCGATGACGGCCTCGGCGAGGTCTTCATCAAGATGAGCAAGCAGGGGTCCACCCTGGCCGGGGTGATGGACGCCTTCTCGGTCGCCATCTCGATCGGGCTGCAGTACGGCGTACCGCTGGAGGCCTTCGTCGCGAAGTTCACCAACATGCGGTTCGATCCCGCCGGGATGACCGACGACCCGGACGTCCGGATGGCGCAGTCGGTGATGGACTACATCTTCCGGCGGCTGGCCCTGGACTACCTGCCGTTCGAGAAGCGGGCGGAGCTGGGCATCTATTCGGCCGACGAGCGGTCGGCAGCCCTTGCCGGCAATTCGTACGTCGCCGCGCCGGCCACCGACGACGAGGTGGACGTCGAGGGCATGGCCCAGTCGGCACCGGTGGAGCGGGAAGTCGCCCCGTCGATCACGGCGGCGCCGGCCGACCGGGACTTCGGCGCCGCGCAGGAGTTCAGCGCGCAGACCGCGGTGGACGCGCCCCTCTGCTTCACCTGTGGGATCAAGATGCGACCGGCCGGGAGCTGCTACGTGTGCGAGTCCTGCGGGTCCACCAGCGGCTGCAGCTGAGAAGGGCTGGCGCGCAGAGAGAGGGCCGTCCCGGAACGGGACGGCCCTCTCTCTCGTTAGCGCTAGCTACCCGGTACCGGGCGAGAGACGGTGAACACGTCCTCGTCGACACCCACCTTGTTGAACGCGGGGTTCGGCACCCGGTTGCGGGTGTCGGACCAGATCGGGTGCGCGACGTTGTTGCGGTCGACCGCGATGCCGGAGTAGTCGCCGTTGAAGCCGGCCTGGATGCCGTCCGGTGGCGGGAACCTTGGCGACAGCACAGAGAACCCGAAGGGCGTGTCCAGTGCGGCGCCACCGGCGAGCACGTAGTCGGACATCTTGTTGGCCACCTCGGGACCGAACCCGCCCGGCGGCGTGTTGTTCTCGCCGCGGATGCGGTCGGTCCGGTAGTAGCTGATTGCGACGTTGGTGCCGCCCTTCTCGCCGATGTCGATCGCCGAGAAGTAGTGATCGGTGCCGCGGTCAGGGTTGACCAGGCGCGGCGCCGTCCAGGTTCGCCCGCCGTTGGCGGACCGGGAGACCAACACGTCGAACTCGCCGTTTCGGTAGTCGTACCAGGTGTTGTAGAGATCACCGGTGCGCTCGTCCACGGCGATCCGCTGCGAGGTCTCGAACGGGGCCCGGATGAACACACCGGGGATGCACTGCTCCGGCCCGCGACCGAAGTCACAGGTCGGACCGGTCACGTAGTCCGACACCTTCGTCGGCTTCGCGCAGTTGAGGCGTGCTGTGCCGGCGATCGAACTGCCGCGCGGCGAGCACTGCAGCGCAAGGATCTCCGGGTTGAGGTTCGGCGTGTTCTGGCTGATGAACGTGACCGCCAGGTCGCCGTTCGGCTGCACGACCAGGTCGGAGTGGCCGTTGAGGTTGCACGAGCCCGGGTTGAGCTTCTTGTTGAAGGCGTTCCCCAGAGTGCAGATGGACCGGTTGACGCCGCTGATCTGCTCCGGCGTGGACCAGGTGAAGCCGTGGTCGGTGGACATCGACCCCCAGATCGGCGACTCGCAGTACTGGTCGTGGGTCTTGCCGCAGGTGAAGTTGAACACCGTCCAGGTGAAGTACACGTTGTCCCGGTTGCGGCTGTCGACGAACGCGTCCGCGGCCACCTTCGGCGCGTCGTAGCTGGCGCCGGCACTGTTGTCCTCGGACACCACATGCTCGCGTCCGGTGTAGCCGCCGACGATGCCAAACGGTGCCGGCACCTGGTCGAAGTACGAGCCCTTCGCGCCCGCCGGCGACGGGGTGACGAAGGCCAGGGAGGCATTCGACGCGATGTCGAAGCCGATGCACGAGTAGAAGAAGCGACCGATCGAGTCCGCGGCGATATAGGGGTCGCTACAGGCGTCGTACCTGTGCAGGTCGCCGGGGTCGCCGAGGATGGTGTGCCGGTTCGGATCCTTCTTCGTCGGCAGCAGATCCTGCGGCGCGTTGAGCCGGTAGCCGATCGGCGCGGTGCTCACCGGGCCCCAGTGCCGTCCGCCGTCGACGGAGAAGTCGATGCTGGTGAGGTTGAAGCCAGTCAGGCTGTCGTTCATGCCTGCCACCAGGTTGCTCGGGTCGGTCGGGTTCACCGCGATGTCGGTCTCAGCCTGCCGGCGGTAGGTGCAGTCCTGGTTGACCCGCACGTTGCGGCCCAGGTTGCGCTCGGCACAGCCGGCCGATTTCACCGCGATACCCGGGCTGGTGCGCGCCGACTGCGCGTTGCCTCCGCCGGTCGAGCCGGTGCGCAGCGCCTCGATCTTCGCCGCCGACGGAAACGGCATCCGCTTCATGCCGCCGTCGACCTGGAGGTACGCCGGCCGCAGCGTGCCGGCCGCGATGCGCTCCGGGACGCTGGAACGGGCGTTCGACGGCGACGCCTGCGCGACCAGGCTCACTCCCATCGCGGTCACAACACCGACTGCCCAGTAGCGACGTCTCACCCTGATCTCCCCTTCCTCGGCACAACGAACATCGGCCACGAAACCCGGGCAATTCGGCGTCCGTGGTCGGCGGCGTGGACGTTAGTCCCGATGTCACCACCGCACCAGGTACGAACGGCCACTTCGCGGCAGTGACCCACCCGGCGCGTGGTCAGGGGCGGGCCCGGAGGGCTCAGACGGTGACCGCTTCCTCGTTGCCGCTGAGCCACTCGAGGAAGAGCATCGTTGCGTCGTCCTGCAAGGCACCCTCCTGATGTTCCATGACGGCGAGGGAAAGCCGGCGCATCGTCTCGGGGGCGGGCTGCCCTGAGGCGGCTTCCCTGCCCAGCATGTCGGCGAGGCGCCGCTGGCCGAAGAACTCGCCGTCCTTGGAGCGGGCCTCGACCACCCCGTCGGTGTAGAACAGCACCCGGTCGCCGCGCTCGAGCGACTCCTCGGTGAGCTCAACCACGGAGCCACCCAGACCGAGGGGGAGGCTCGGAGAGCACTCCAGGCTCTTGACCACCCGGCCGCGCCGGACCAGCAGTGGCGGGGGGTGGCCGGCGTTTACCCAGCGCATCCGGCCGCTGACGAGGTTGAGCTGGGCGAACATACCGGTGACGAAGCGCTCGGCACCGAAGTGTTGGCGGACCGCCGCGTCCATCTCGGCGTACGTCGACTCGAGGTCGAGCGAACGCCGGCGAGCGCCGCGGTAGGCACCGACGGCGACCGCGGCGAGCAGGCTCGCTTCCAGTCCGTGGCCCATGGCGTCGAACACCGCCAGATGGGTGATGTCGCCGTTGACGGCGTAGTCGAAGGCGTCCCCGCCCACCTCGTACGCCGGTTCCAGCACGCCGCTGATGACGACCCGCTCGGTGCCGAAGGTCAGCGGGGGAAGCAGATGCCAGTGGATCTCGGCTGCGAGCGACATCGGCTTGCGCCGACGGGCCAGCTCCAGGTTGTCGCCGTACTTGCTCTTCGCCAGGATCAACTCCGCAGCGATGCCGGCGAGCAGGAGGAACTGCGTCATCCGGGGTTCGTCGATGCGCTCGACGATCACCTCCATGACCCCGACCCGCTCCGTACCGTCGATCAGCGGGATCCACAACCGGCGGCAGCCGTCCGCCTCCTGGTGGACCACTTGGACCAGCCGGAACGCGCGCCCGGCCAAGGTGGCGTCGATAGTCAGCGCGACCCGGTCCGGTACCTCCTTGCCGCCCAGCGGCATCAGGGAGACCTGCTCGTAGTCGACCCGGTAGAGCACCGCTTCCAGCGCGCCGAGCATCCGGGCGTGCTGGACTACGAGATCCGGCACGTCGTCCGGAGCCGTCAGGCTCGACCGCTGCAGAAGCGAGCCCAGGACGCGCTCGCCGGTGCTCCGCTCCGAGTTCATCCGCTCCACTCTATGAATCCACGATCGCGCGAGAGAAGGCCGCTGGCCTACCTGTTCTGCACCCGGAGCCGAGTGCTTGCCGCAAGCGGCGTGGCGTGGCTCTCGCATGCTAGCGGGCGACGTCCGAGTCCGGCCTTTCGCTGGAGCGGGTCCCGCGGTAGACGGGTCCCGCCGGTAGATCAGCCGACGTGTTCGCGGGCCACCGCGACGCAGTCCACCAAGGCGCCGTTCCGCCACACGGTGACCTCCAGGCGGCGGTCGATCAGCTCTTCGGTCATCAGCCGCTGAAGGTCGCCCGAGCCGGCCACCGACCTGCCGTCCACCGCCACGACGACGTCGCCGGCGTGCAGGCCGGCCCGTTCGGCGGGTCCGTCAGGAACCACTTCGGCGATGCGCAGCCCGTTGCGCCGGCCGGTTCGCCGGACGAGCGGGGGCGGCAGCGGCGCCAGCGCCCCGGCGAGGCCCAGATAGGCGCGACGGACCCGGCCGTCACGCATCAGCGCACCGACAATCCGTCGGGTGGTCGCGTTGATCGGTACGGCGAGCCCGAGACCGATCCCCGCGACGGCGGTGTTGACGCCGACGACGCGCCCCCGGGAGTCGGCGAGAGCTCCACCGGAGCTACCTGGGTTGAGCGCGGCGTCTGTCTGGATGACGTCCTCCACCACGCGTACGGCGCTGCCGACGCGGGTGGTGGGTAGCGATCGGCCGAGCGCGCTGACCACACCCGCTGTGACGCTGCCGGCCAGCCCGAGCGGGTTGCCCACCGCGACCACGAGCTGGCCCACCCGGAGGCCGGCTGCGTCGCCGAGCCGCACCGCGACCGGGGCCTCATCCTGCGCGCGCAGCACGGCCAGGTCCGACAGCGGATCGGTCCCGATCACGTCGAAGCCGCTCTCCGTGCCGTCCGCAAAGGCCGCCGTACCGCTCGTTGCGCCGCCCACGACGTGGGCCGACGTCAGCAGGAAGCCGTCGTCGGTGACGCTGACCGCCGAGCCGGCGCCCTCGCCCCTGCGCAAGCGCACCCGAATCGCCGCGACGCTCGGCAGCACCTGTTCGGCGACCGAGGTGACGACCGCCGAGTAGGCGTCCAACGCCGCGTCGCCAGGCGAATCACCTGTGCCTTGGAACGTGTTCTCGCTCATCGCCAGCCTCCTGCCTCGACAGAGCGCCCGATCGTGCGCCGATGTTCCGGAGGCGGTGTCCACGTTCCAGCGCGTGGCGGTCGGATGGCATGCTCGGTACTCGACCGAGAGGATCGCATGGACTTCCTGGAGCGCCACCGCGACACCCTTGACGGCGCCCTTCAGGCGACTCGGGACCGTAGCTACTGGAGCGCCTACCCGGAGTCGCCCAGTCCGAAGGTGTACGGCGAGACCGCCAATGACGACGGTCGAGCCGCGTTCGAGGCGTATCTCGGCACGGCGTTCCCGCTCAGGCAGCCGGGCACCGAAGGCACGGTCGCCACCGAGCGGTCGCCGTACGGCATCGAGCTGGGCGTCGGCTACCCGCGCCCCGACGTCGACGTGCTGCTCGGCGCGATGTGCGAGGCGCTGCCGGCCTGGCGCGACGCCGGCCCGGACGCACGCACCGGCGTCTGCCTGGAGATCCTCGACCGGCTGAGCAAGCGCAGCTTCGAGCTGGCGTACGCCGTGATGCACACGACCGGCCAGGCGTTCGTCATGGCGTTCCAGGCGGGCGGTCCGCACGCGCTCGACCGCGGGCTGGAGGCGGTGGCCTACGCGTACGCCGAGATGACCCGCCAGCCGGCATCGGCGTACTGGGAGAAGCCACAGGGCAAACGAGACCCACTGCGGATGGAGAAGACCTTCCACGTCGTGCCGCGGGGGGTTGCCCTGGTCGTGGCCTGCAACACCTTCCCGACCTGGAACAGCTACCCGGGCCTGTTCGCCAGCCTGGTCACCGGCAACCCGGTGGTGGTCAAGCCGCATCCGCGGGCGGTGCTGCCGCTGGCGATCACCGTCGCCGTCGCCCGGGAGGTGCTGGCCGAGGCCGGCTTCGACCCCAACCTGGTCTGTCTCGCGGCCGAGCGACCGGGGGAGGGCCTCGCCAGCGTGCTGGCCACCCGGCCGGAGGTGCGCATCGTGGACTTCACCGGCTCCACGGCGTACGGCGATTGGCTCGAGGACAACGCCCGCCAGGCGCTGGTCTACACCGAGAAGGCGGGCGTCAACAGCGTGGTCATCGACTCGACGGACGACCTTGCCGGCATGGTGGGCAACCTGGCCTTCTCGCTGTCGCTCTACAGCGGACAGATGTGTACGGCGCCGCAGAACATCCTGGTGCCGCGCGAGGGCGTCACCACCGACGGCGGCCACCAGACCTTCGAGGCGGTGGCGCAGCGGATCGCGGCTGCGGTCGACCAACTGCTGGGTGACGACGCCCGGGCCGTCGAGGTGCTCGGCGGGATCGTCAACGACGACGTGCTGGAGCGCACCGAGCGGGCCGGCGAGCTGGGCCGGCGGGTGCTCGAGTCCCGGGTGGTCAAGCATCCGCAGTTCCCGGAGGCGACCGTGCGCACGCCGGTCCTGGTAACTCTCGACGCAGCAGACGAACAGGTATACGGACGGGAACACTTCGGCCCGATCGCCTTCGTGATCGCCACCGATGGAACCGAGCACAGCCTCGAACTGCTCCGGCGTACCGCCGCCGAACGCGGAGCGATCACAGCGTCGATCTACTCGACCGACGAGGCGGTGCTCGAGGCGGCGGAGGCGGCGGCGCTCGACGCCGGTGTCGCGCTCTCGGTCAACCTGACCGGTGGGATCTTCGTCAACCAGTCCGCCGCGTTCAGCGACTTCCATGCGACCGGGGCCAACCCGGCGGCGAACGCCTGTCTCACCGACGCCGCCTTCGTGGCGGGGCGCTTCCGCGTGGTGCAGTCCCGCCGACATCTACCGGTAATGGCTTAGCGGGGACTTTCGGTGCCGCGGCCCGCGTTGACACGAGGACCGAAGCCCCACCGGAGGTAGCCGCATGTTCCTGACCCGGAACAAGACCACCCTGCCCACTCCAGACCAGGCCCTCCCCGGCCGGCCCGAGCGGATGCCGGTGCCGGCGTCCCACTACGTGCTGGGTACGCCGCTGGAGCCGCCGTACCCGGACGGTTTCGAGGTCGCCGTGTTCGGCCTCGGCTGTTTCTGGGGGGCCGAGCGCAAGTTCTGGGAGACCGATGGCGTCTACACGACCGCGGCCGGTTATGCCGGTGGCGCGACCCCCAACCCGACGTACAAGGAAGCCTGCTCCGGCCGCACCGGGCACGCCGAGGTCGTCCAGGTCGTCTTCGATCCGGCGAAGGTCAGCTACCGGCAGCTGCTGAAGATCTTCTGGGAGAGCCACGACCCGACCCAGGGGATGCGCCAGGGTAACGACACCGGCACGCAGTACCGCTCCGCGATCTATTACCAGGACGACGGGCAGCGGCAGGCGGCCGAGGAGACCCGGGCCGCCTTCCAACAGGTCCTCAGCGGGCAGCGGTACGGCGAGATCACCACGGAGATCGCGCGGGCCGGGGCGTTCTACTTCGCCGAGGACTACCACCAGCAGTACCTCGCCAAGGTGCCGGGTGGCTACTGCGGCATCGGCGGCACCGGGCTGTCGTGCCCGGTGGGCATCGCCGCGGCCGACTAACTCTGCCGCTCACCGGCTCTGGGCAGCTTCGGCTGCTGGGCGCGCGCCGCGGTGTTCGCACTGGTCGGCGTCCTCTTGGTCCGGCCCGCCGTCTTGGTCCGGCCCGCCGTCGTCGTCGACCCGGCGAACGCCAAGGGCCTGGACGCCTCGTTGCGGACGCTGGCCCGGTCGGCGTACGGGCCGCTGTTGCTCGGCGTGGTGGCCGCCGGGCTCATCAGCTACGGGCTTTACTGTGGCATCGAGGCCCGGTACCGACGGCTGCCGGCGCCGTGACCGCCTGACCGAGAAGTCCGGAAGCCGGTGCCAACCGTGCCGGGCGGGGGAAGAGCCGACGAGGAGCACAAGCCGGAACCGCCGACCGGCCTCGATTTCTGACGGGGAGTTGGCGCATGACCTCGAACACCACCACGAAGCAAGCTGATCGTGGCCGGGCGGCCGACAAGCCCGGCGACATCCCGGCCAAGGGCTGGAAGGACATCGCCGTACGGGTCAAGGAGTCCCTGCGTGACGACCAGGTGTCTCTGCTGGCCGCCGGCGTCGCCTTCTTCACCCTGCTGGCTCTGGCCCCCGCGCTGGCCGCGGTGGTGTCGATCTACGGCCTGGTCACCACACCGGCCGAGGCCTCACGTCAGATCGGCGACTTCACGACCGCGTTGCCGGCAGAGGCGCGGTCCCTGATCGGCGACCAGCTCAAGAACGTCGCCGCCGGCGACGCGGGCGGGCTGGGACTCGCGCTGGTGGTTGGCGTGCTGCTGTCGCTGTGGGCCGCGTCGGGCGGAGTGAAGCAGCTGATCGAGGCCATCAACGTCGCCTATGACGAGAGCGAGACACGGAAGTTCCTGCGGCTGCGCGGGTTGGCGCTGCTGTTCACCCTCGGCCTGATCACGCTTTTCGTCGCCGTCCTGGGCCTGCTCGCGGTCCTGCCGGCCCTGCTGGACAACACCGGGCTGGGCTCGGTGGGCCGGGCCGTGGTGAACGTGCTGCGCTGGCCGCTGCTCGCGGTCCTCATGGCGGCGGCACTGGCGATTCTCTACCGCTACGCGCCCGACCGTGACGAGCCCAAGCTGCGCTGGGTCACCTGGGGGGCCGGGATCGCCACCTTGCTCTGGGTCATCGGCAGCGTGCTCTTCACGGTTTACGTGTCGAACTTCGGCAAGTACAACGAGACCTACGGATCGCTCGGCGCGGTGGTCGTGCTGTTGCTGTGGCTGTATCTGTCGGCGTTCATCATCCTGCTCGGAGCCGAGATCAACGCCGAGATGGAACTCCAGACCCATAAGGACACCACCGAGGGCGCCGAGCAGCCGATGGGCCGCCGGGACGCGTACGCCGCCGACCGGGTGGGTCCGTCTGCCGATGACCTCAAGAAGGCGAAGAGCTGACCCGGCGCGCCCGCGACTCATCGCCGACCAGGCGTCTGAGCACCACGGCCGCTTCGCTGAGATGCTTTCGTCATGACGCAGGCCCAACTGCACCTCACCGGCGAGGCCGAGGCCGACGCCCTGCTGTCGCGCGATCCGCTGGCGCTGCTGCTGGGCATGCTGCTCGACCAGCAGTTCCCGATGGAACGGGCGTTTGCGGGGCCGGCGGTGCTGTCGCACCGGCTCGGACATGAACCGACCGCCGCGGAGCTGGCCAGCTACGACCCGGAAGCCTTGGCCGACCTGTTCGCCCAGCCGCCGGTGATTCACCGCTACCCGAGGAGCATGGCAGGGCGGGTTCAGGACGTGTGTCGACAGCTCGTCGACCGCTACGAGGGCGATCCGGCGAGGCTGTGGCAAGACGTCGACAGCGGAACCGACCTCCTCCGCCGGTTGGAGGAACTGCCGGGATTCGGCCAGCAGAAGGCGCGGATCTTCGTGGCACTGCTCGGCAAGCAGTACGGGGTGACCCCGACCGGCTGGCGCGAGACCGCCGGCCCGTACGGCGAGGAGGGCAGCCGCAGGTCCATCGCCGACGTCACCGGTCCGGACTCCCTTACCGAGGTCCGTGCCTACAAGCGGGCGACCAAGGCGGCGGCGAAGGGCTCGTGATCGACGTACCGCTCGGCCGTTTCGAGGAGCTGGTCGCTGCCGCCTTGGACGAGATCCCCCCCGAGCTCGGCCGGCTGATCGACAACGTGGCCGTCTTCGTGGAGGACGACGGGCCCGAGCCCGGTCTGCTCGGCCTGTACGAAGGCATCCCGCTGACCGAGCGCACCACAAGCGGCTACACCGGCGTGCTCCCGGACCGCATCACGCTTTACCGGCGGCCGATCTGCGCCGTCTGCGACTCGGAGGCGGACGTCGTCGACGAGGTGGCGGTGACCGTCATCCACGAGGTCGCGCACCATTTCGGCATCGACGACGACCGCCTGCACGAGCTCGGCTGGGGCTAGCTCGACTGCGAGTCCTCGGGCATCCTGACGACACAGAAGACCGCGCCCTGCGGGTCCGAGATCGTCGCGAACCGTCCGAACGGCATGTCCGTGGGAGGAATGAGAACCGTCCCGCCGAGCTCGGCCGCCCGGGCGGCGACCGCGTCGCAGTCACTCACCGCGAAGAAGGTGTCCCAGTGCGGCGGAGTGCCGGGTGGGTAGTCCTTGATGTCCCCCATGCCGGCGACCGTCCTGTCGCCAACCTTGAACATGGTCTGGGGCATCCCGTCCATGTCCATCTGCTCCAGCGACCATCCGAGCGCCTCGTAGAAGGCCCCCGCGGCCGCGGGGTCGGGGGTGGCCAGGTGGTTCCAAACCACGCCGCCGGGCTCGTTGACCAGCTGCGCTCCCTTGTGGGTGCCCGGCTGCCAGAGCCCGAAGACGGCGCCGGTGGGGTCCTGGGCGATGGCCATCCGGCCGAACTCCATGACGTCCATCGGCTCATTCATGATCGAACCGCCGGCACTCTTGATCTGGTCCGCGACCTTGTCGGCGTCGCTGACCGAGATGTAGGTCGTCCAGCTCGGCGGCACGCCTTGAGCTGTCATCTCCGGCGACATCTGCATCTGCCCGGCGACATCGAGATTCCGCACCTTCGCCATGGTGTAACCGCCGGTCTCCGGTCCACCCACGTCGAACGACCAGCCCATCAGCTCGCCGTAGAACTTCCGGGACGCCTCGGCGTCCGGGGTTGCCAGGTCCACCCAGGACGGAGTCCCCGGCTCGTACTCCTTGACCTCACTCATTCTTCCTCCTCGGATAGTCCCTCGGCGGGTCAGCGTTCCAGACCCACGCGGCCTGGTCGAGAGGCGGACGGGAACAAAAGCGCAACGGTGAACAAAGCCAAAACGGCCCCTGGCCCTCCGCGGTCACTGACCGGCTGTTAACTCACCGGTCCAGTACTCCTCCAGCGGCACCCCGAGGCCGTCGGCGAGGCGGTTCACGTAGCCGAAGTAACCGGTGATCTGGTTGACGTCGAGGATCTCCACCTCGCTCAGCCCGGCTGCCTTGAGTGCCTCCACGTCACGGCGGTGCATGGCACCAGGCGTGCGCGTCAGCTTCTCGGCGTAGCCGAGGATGGCGAGCTGGCGGGGCTGGAGGGGCGCCGACCGCCAGTCGGTCTTGACAGCGTCGACGAGCGCCGGGTTCTTGACCAGTCGGAGCAGACCTGCCCCATGGTGAGTCAGTCAGTAGTGGCAGGCGTTGGTTGCCGAGACGACAACGGCGATCATCTCCCGCTCCCACCGCGGCACCGGGGACGGCCCGTGCATGAGCGTCCGGTAGAGCGAGTAGTGCGCACCGAGGGTCGCCGGGTGCTGACCGTGAATCCGCAGGATGTTGTCCACGCCGCCGGTGGCGGGATCGTGCATCGCGGCGTAGTACGCGCCGAGCTCGCCGTCGGCCTCGTCCTCCCCGACCATGTGGATCCAGGCGTCCGTCACGACGCCGATCTAACACCGATCCGCGGACAAGCGGACAAGATGCCGCCGATGCTGCCGGTCGGGCGACGGGCCTCACTCAGAGCAGCGAGCGCAGGACGAAGGGCATGATCCCCCCGTGCCGGTAGTACGCCGCCTCGCCGGGGGTGTCGATCCGCACCACGGCCGAGAACACCACGTCACCGGCCCGCACGGTCACCTCGTGGGGGATCGTATCGACCCCCGCCAAGCCGGTGATCTCGACGATCTCCTCGCCGGTGAGCCCCAATGACTGGGCCGACTCGCCGCCGCCGAACTGCAGTGGGAGCACCCCCATCCCGATCAGGTTCGACCGGTGGATCCGCTCGAAGGACTCCGCGATCACCGCCCGTACGCCGAGCAGCGCCGCGCCTTTCGCGGCCCAGTCCCGGGACGAGCCCGAGCCGTACTCCTTGCCGGCCAGCACGACCAGCGGCACTTCTTCCTCGGCGTACCGCATGGCGGCGTCGTAGATGTCCATCGCCTCGCCGTCGGGCAGGTGCCGGGTGACGCCGCCGACGGTTCCGGGAGCCAACTCGTTGCGCAGCCGGATGTTGGCGAAGGTGCCGCGGACCATGACCTCGTGGTTGCCCCGGCGCGACCCGTAGGAGTTGAAGTCGGCCGGCTCGACGCCGCGCTCGACGAGGTAACGGCCGGCGGGGCTGTCCCTCTTGATGGACCCGGCGGGGGAGATGTGGTCGGTCGTCACGGAGTCGCCGAGCACGGCGAGCACCCGGGCGCCGCGGATGTCGGTGAGCGGCGCCGGATCGGTGGGCATGCCGTCGAAGTACGGCGGCTTGCGCACGTAGGTGGACTCGGGCGCCCACTCGAAGCTCGTCCCGATGGGCACGTCGATTCCCTGCCAGCGCTCGTCGCCGGCGAAGACGTCGGCGTAGTCCCGCGAGAACATCTCCGACTGCAGAGCGGTGCCGATCACCTCGGAGATCTCCCGCTGCGAGGGCCAGATGTCGCGCAGGTAGACCGGAGCTCCGTCGCCGTCGGTGCCCAACGGCTCACGGGTGAGGTCGAGGTCCATCGTCCCGGCCAGGGCGTAGGCCACGACCAGGGGGGGCGAGGCGAGGTAGTTCATCTTGACGTCGGGGTTGATCCGCCCCTCGAAGTTGCGGTTGCCGGACAACACCGCCACCGCAGCGAGATCGGCGGAATTGACCGCCGCGCTGACCTCTGGCATCAGTGGGCCGGAGTTCCCGATGCAGGTGGTGCAGCCGTACCCGACCAGGTGGAACCCGAGCTTCTCCAGGTACGGCGTGAGCCCGGCCCGCTCGTAGTAGTCCATGACCACCTTCGAGCCCGGCGCCAGCGTCGTCTTCACCCAGGGCTGGCTCCGCAGGCCGCGCTCGACCGCGTTCTTCGCCAGCAGGGCCGCGCCGATCATCACCGACGGGTTGGAGGTGTTCGTGCAACTGGTGATGGCCGCGATGACCACCGAACCGTGGTCGACCGCCGTCCGAGTGCCGTCGGCGAGCGTCACCGGAGTGCGGGCGCTCGGTCGACCGTCGGCCGGCTCGTAGTCCCGCCGCGGCCCGTCGGCCGCATCCTGCTGCCCCGACGCCACCGGGTCGCTGGCCGGGAAGGACGCGGCCGAGGCCTCGTCCAGCGCACCGTCCACGCTCTTGTCGGCCGCGGCCGGTGGAGCGCCCGGCCTGCCCGCATCGCCGCCGATGTTGCCGGCATCGACGTACTCCGGCAGCGTCGAGCGGAACCGCTGCTTGGCCTCGGACAGCGCCACCCGGTCCTGGGGGCGCTTCGGTCCGGCCAGCGACGGGACGACCGTCCCGAGGTCGAGCTCCAGAGTCTCGGAGTACGCCGGCTCGGTGACCGGGTCATGCCACAGGCCCTGCTCCTTGGCGTACGCCTCGACCAGCGACACCAGCTCGGCCGGCCGGGCGGTGAAGCGCAGGTAGCTGAGAGTCTCGTCGTCGATCGGGAAGATCGCGCAGGTCGAGCCGTACTCAGGGCTCATGTTGCCGATCGTGGCTCGGTTGGCCAACGGCACGTTGCCGACGCCCGGCCCGTAGAACTCGACGAACTTCCCGACCACGCCGTGCCGGCGCAGCATCTCGGTGACGGTCAGGACGAGATCGGTCGCGGTGGCGCCCTCGGGCAGCTCGCCGGCGAGCTTGAAGCCCACCACCTGCGGGATGAGCATGCTTACCGGTTGGCCGAGCATCGCCGCCTCGGCTTCGATCCCGCCGACCCCCCAGCCGAGCACACCCAGCCCGTTGATCATCGTCGTGTGCGAATCGGTGCCGACCAGGGTGTCCGGGTAGGCGACCCCGTCGCGGGTGAACACCACCCGGGCCAGATGCTCGAGGTTGACCTGATGGACGATGCCGGTGTTGGGCGGTACGACCCGGAAGTCGGCGAAGGCCTCCTGCCCCCAGCGCAGCAGCTCGTAGCGCTCGCGGTTGCGGGTGAATTCGATCTCTGCGTTGCGGCGGTAGGCGTCCGACCGGCCGAACACGTCCGCGACGATCGAGTGGTCGATGACCAGCTCGGCCGGGGCCAGCGGGTTGATCTTCCCCGGGTCGCCGCCGAGATCGGTCATCGCTTCGCGCATCGCCGCAAGGTCGACCACGCAGGGCACGCCGGTGAAGTCCTGCATGAGCACCCGCGCCGGCGTGAACTGCACCTCCGCTGACGGCACGGCCGCCGGGTCCCAGCCGACCAGCGCCCGGATCGAGGCTGCCGTCACATTGCGCCCGTCCTCGTTGCGCAGCAAGTTCTCCAGCAACACCTTGAGACTGAACGGGAGCCGGTCGGAACCGGCGAGCGCGTCGAGGCGGTGGATCGTGTACGACGTACCGCCCACGTCCAGCGTCGCCCTGCTGCTGAAGCTGTCTGAAGTCATCGCCGTCTCTCCTGACGTGGGGGCTGGCTGGTTGGACGTCGTACGGCCGACTCGACCAGGTCGAGGACGGCGTCGAGGTTCTCGGCCGACATTCCGGTCGCCAGGTGCAGCACGAGGCCGTCGTGGACCAGGGTGAGCAGGCCGACCAATGTCTCGACCGGTAGGTCGTCCCGCACGGTTCCCGCTGCCCGCCCGGCGAGCAGTCGCTCCCGGGTGGCCTTCGCGACTCGGGAGAGGTGGTCCTCCCAGCGGGCCTGGAAGCCGGGATCCGTCCGTAGCCGCCGGGACACCTCCAGCTGGGTGCCGAGCCAGCCGGCGTCGCGGTCGCGCAGGTCGCGCATGACGTGTACGAGGCCGTGTTCGCTCACCACTCGGGCGATCTCCTCGGCGTCGTCCTCGGCGATGGCGAGAAAGAGGCTGTCCTTGTCCGAGAAGTGGTGAAAGATCGCTCCCCGCGAGAGCCCGATCTCGTCTTCCAGCCGGCGTACCGTGGCGCCCTCGTAGCCGTGGCGGGCGAACGCCTGCCGGGCGCCGTCGAGGATCTGGCGCCGTCGGTTGGCGACGTGTTCGGAGCTGACCTTCGGCATATCGGCGAGGTTAGCAAACCGTACGTCCGTCTCGCAAGGCTCAGGCGGTCCAGCTCGAAGCAGCTCGAGCAGACCGGGCGGCACCGGCTCACTCGACCCGGCTCACTCGACCCGGCTCACTCGACGAAGTACTCGTGCATCAGCTCGTGGGTCCAGTCCGGCTGTCGGATCTCGGCGGGAAGCAGTTCCGACAGCACCGGCTTCAGATCGACCACCGGGGTCCCGTCGACGGCATCGAGTCCCCGCACCGACAGCCAGCTCTGCCCCACCTCGACGAGCGCGCAGATGGTGGCTCCGATGAGATTGGGCCGGTTAGGTCCCCGGCCGGCGAACACGCCCACGGCGGGAAGGTCGACCCGTCCCCGTGGCCGCCGCGGCTCGCTGTAATCCGAACGCGGTGTCACCTGGTGGAACCAGAACAGCACCTCGACGTGGGAAAAGTCTTCGAGGCCAGCCAGTGCGCCGCCGCCGAGGCCGGCCACGAGCTGGATCCGGGCGATCACGCCACCCCAGTGGTCGGTGTCCGCAGGGTCCGACCGCTGGGACCGGACGTGCCCGACCGGCGTCAACTGCATGGCGCTTCTCTTCATGACCCTGCTCCTCGGCTCTTCGGCGTGTCGCACCATGGTGCCGTGACCCCCGCGGAAGAACCGGGCCCGAGCGACAGCCTCATCGATCCGGTCTGGGAGGCGGTTGTCGAACTCTTGCTGCCACTCGGACCCGTGACCGAACGGCGCTCCCGGTACGGCGACAAGCCGGCCCTCGTCGTGGCCGGTCAGCGGGAGATCGCGCACTATGAAGCCCCTGGCGTCGTGGACGTGCGCATCACCAGGCGGGGTTGGCGCCGCTTCGGCCCGATTTACGACGGTGATCGCAGAGCCCAACGCCGGGGGAGGTCAGACTGGATTCAGCTCCACCTGACAGTCGACGACGTCGAGGCGATGAGCGACCTGCTGAGCGCGGTCGTACATGCGAACCGCAGCTGATCGCATGGGGCTTGCCCAGCGAGCTGGCCGCCGCCGGTCGGGTCGTGGGTGACGGGAGCAATCTGGACGGCTGAGAAGGAAGGACTCTCGACCCGGGTTCTGGAACATGGCGTCCTTCGAGCCGGATGAGGACTGGCGCTGGTGCTACGTCGACGCCGCGATCGTCTAGGAGGGTGGTAGCGGTGGCGACCCGACGACTCGTGCTCATCCGGCACGCCAAGGCGGCGGCGACCGGTGCTGATGACTCGCAGCGGCCGCTCGCGGAGCGGGGCGGGACGGACGCGCCGGCGATCGGTGGATGGCTCGCGGAGCGCGCTCTCGTCCCGGACCGCGTCGTCGTGTCAACTGCTCGACGGGCGGTGCAGACGTGGGAGCTGGCTGCAGCGGCATTGAGCTCAGCTCCGGAACCGGCTCTCGACGAGCGCCTATACGGCAACACAGTGGATTACCTGCTCGAGGTGATCCACGAAACGCCGGCCGATGTCCACACGCTCGTCCTGGTCGGCCACAACCCGTCGATCGAGGAACTCGCGGCGGCGCTCGACGACGGCGGCGGAGACGCCACGGCCAGCCGGCAGATGGCGCAGAAGTATCCGACCAGCGCGGTCGCGGTGTTCGCCATGGCGAGCCCCTGGGCGGAGGCCGATACGGGTGCGGGGCGGTTGACGGGCTTCAGCGTCCCCCGGGGCGGCGAAGGGAGTGACCGGGGCTCCTGAGGAAACGTGCTCCAAGGGTCGCTCAGGGGTGGTCAAACAGCCGAGGCCAGGAGGCAGCGAGCCCGGGGTGCAGCCGGAGCGACGGGACCTCGCGCTCCGGCACCCAGCGGACGTCCGCACTCTCACCGCCGGTCGGGCGCGCGGCAAGCCGTTCGGCGCAGCTCGCGATGACCGTGACGTAGGTCCAGCCGCCGTGATCGTCGGCGTACGAGGACACCACATGGACCAGCGCGATCTCGACGCCAACCTCTTCCGCGGCCTCGCGCAACGCGGCCTCTTCCGATGTCTCGGAGCTGTCCCGGGCGCCGCCCGGCAGCCCCCATGTCCCGCCGTGATGGCTCCAGTCGGCGCGGAGCTGCATCAGCACCTCGCGCTCTGCATTGCTGGCATAGCGGAGCAGCAGCCCGGCTGCGCCGTGGCGCCCCCAGTGGCGGTGGCCCTGGTTGCAGGCGACCCAACCATCACCGTCACCGCGCACCGGTCACCCGCCCGCCTGTCGGTTGCCCATCGCTTCGTCGGGTACTGCCCCGCCCATGACTGAAACGACCAATCCCGACCCCTCCGACCCGCCCGGTCCTACCGCCCCCACCGGCCCGGTCGACGAGGGGCAGTCGCTGCTCGACGCCGGGGCACTCGAGCCGGCCGACGGCGGTCCGGGCACGGCGGACGACCTGCCCGGCCCGGATGCCCTTGCTCCGCAGGACACTTCCGATCCAGCGTCGCAGTCGGGCGGCCGGGGCGAAGGCGCGTCCTGAGCACCGCTCGGAGGGCGGTGACATCGCGGTCGACGTTCAGTCGGCGGGACATCGGGCTCCTCGGCGGTTGCCTCGCAGCCGCCGGCGCTGCCGGCGTACTCCGCTACGTCGGTGCCGGTCGGGTGCTGCCCTTTGTCGTCACGGCCCTCGCGCTGGCGCTCCTGGCGAGCCTGGTCGGCCGGGCAGTGGACGCGCTCGGTGACCGGTTGGGAGCGGGCGCCACCGGCGTCGTACAGAGCGCCCTGGGAAACCTGCCCGAGCTGTTCGTCGTCATCTTCGCGCTGCGGGCCGGACTCGTCGGCGTCGTCCAGGGCGCGATCGTCGGGTCGATCCTGGCAAACGTGCTGCTGGTTCTCGGTCTCGCCTTTGTGATCGGAGGGCTGCGCCACGGCACCCAGCGCTTCGCCGCCGAGCGAGCCCGGATCATCAGCCTGCTGCTGGTGCTGGCGGTCGCCGCGCTGATCATCCCGTCGCTGACGGCCTCGATCCACACGCCGGCCGCCGGCCACGAGTTGGCCCTGTCCCGGATCGTGTCGGTTCTGCTGCTCGGGCTGTTCCTGTTGTCGCTGCCCGCCGCGATCTCGCGCGGTGAGAAGAACACCGGCGAACCGGCCGAGAGCCGGCCGCACGAGACGGCCGGCCGGTGGCCCCTCCCGCTTGCTCTCGGCGTACTGGCGATCGCGGCTGTTGGAGCGGCGTTCGTCTCCGAGTGGTTCGTGCACGCATTGGAGCCGGCCATCGCTGCCCTCGGTATCAGCCAGGCCTTCGCCGGTCTGGTCATCGTCGCGATCGCGGGAAACGCCGTAGAGAACGTCGTCGGCATCCAGCTGGCCGCTCGCAACCAGTCCGACTACGCCCTCTCGGTGATCCTGCAGAGCCCGCTGCAGATCGCCCTGGTGCTGGCTCCGATAGTGGTTCTGATCTCGCCCCTGGTGGGCGGGGTCGCGTTCACCCTCGTGTTTCCGCCGCTGCTCGTGGTGGCCTTGGCGCTGGCGGCGCTGGTCGCCGTACTGGTGGTGTTCGACGGCGAGTCGACCTGGCTCGAGGGGGCAGCCCTGGTGGTGCTGTACGCCGTCATCGCCGCCGGCTTCTGGTGGGGCTGACCAGGTCAACCGACCTCGGCGGGCGTGGCCTCGTCCACGGTGCCGGCGATCGGCGCGGCCCATGATGGCCGCGGTATCAGGCAGAAAGGGTGACCGGCCGGGTCGGCGTACACATGAGTCTCCGTGCCCGGTAGCCGGCGCGCGCCCATCGCCAGGACGCCGGCCTCGGCGGCGTCCACGTCGTCGACCATGACGTCGAGGTGGAACTGCTGGGGCCGCTCGGGGTCGGGCCACTGCGGCGGCTGGTGGTCCGGCGCGAGCTGGAACGCGAGGCCCGACGTCGTCGAGTTGCGCGCGATCACCACGAAGTCGTGTTCCCGCCACGTGATCGGCAGCCCGAGCAGCTCGGCGTAGAAGGCGGCGAGCGCCAATGGGTCGGGGCAGTCGATGACCACGTGGTGCAGGCGTCCGATCATGGTGCCGAATCCTCTCAGCCCCGCCTGCGGCTAGGTGGCGGCAGCGCGATCGCACCCGCGGGCCCGCAGGGCCCGGGCGACGTCGTCCCGGCGTTCCGACAGGAGCCGCTGTAGGCCCGCCGGCGCGTCCCCGGTGGCCAGGTAGGCGTCCGTCCGGTCCAGCGTCGCGGGCTCGACGAGCAGCGAGGGGTAGAGCTGCGTAGTTAGCAGCCGGGCGATCTCGGGCGTCCGGGTCCGCCACACCTGCGCCAGCGCCTCGAAGTAGCGGTCGACGTACGGCCTGCCCAGTTCGAGCTGCTCGGGCTGCCAGAAGCCGTACGCCGTGGAGCTGACCAGCCGGTTCGACAGCGTGTCGGAGTCGACCATCGCGGCCCACGCCGCGGCCTTGGCCGCCGGGTCCGGCCGGGCGGCCCGCGCGGTGGCCGCCTGCTGCTCACCGGCCGCCGTCCGGTCGCGCCCCAGCTCCGCGTCGATCTCCGCCGCACTGACGACGCCGAGGACCGCCAGCCGTTGGAGAAGGTGCCAGCGCAGGTCGGTGTCAACCGCCAGCCCGGTCGGCACCGCGCCGCCGTCGAGCAGTGCCTGGACCCTCGCCACTTCCTCCGCGGTGGCAGCCGCCGCGAAGGCCCGGGCATGGGCAAGCTGAGCGTCGCTGCCCGGCTCGGCGGTATCCAGTAGCCGGGCTGAGAGCTCGGCCAGCGAGTGCAACAGCTCCGGCCGGTACGCCGGATCGGCGTAGCAGTCAGTGGCGGTGCGCGCCTTTGCGAGCAGGGACTGCACCACGCCGATGTCGCTCTCGCGGGCGACGCCGCCGGCAACCAGCCGGACGAAGTCGCGGGTCGCCAGCTCGCCGTCGCGGGTCATGTCCCATGCCGCGTCCCAGCACAGCGTCCGTGGAAGGGACTCCCGAATCTGGCCGATGTGGCCCAGTACCGTGCCCAACGACCTCTCATCGAGGCGGATCTTCGCGTAGCTGAGGTCGTCGTCGTTGACCAGCAGCAGGTCAGGCTGCGCCACGTCGACCAGCTCCGCCACCTCGGTCCGCGGCCCGCTGAGATCGAGCTCTACTCGCTGCCGCCGTACCAGCCCGTCGGCGCAATGGTCGTAGAGCCCGATCGCGATCCGGTGCGGCCGAAGCGTCGGGTGCTCCGGCGGCGCCTCCTGCTCGATCGCGACGGCGGTGTAATGCCCGTCGACCACCGCCACCGCCGGGCGCAGGGTGTTCGCGCCGGCCGTTTGCAGCCAGGCCGCCGCCCAGCCGCCCAGGTCGCGCCCGCTGGCCGGTTCCAGCGCCGCGAGCAGGTCGGCAAGGGTGGTGTTCGTGAACTCGTGCCGCCGGAAATAGGCCCGTACGCCGGTGACGAACGCCTCCCACCCGACCCAGGCGACCAGCTGCTTGAGAACAGCAGCGCCCTTGCCGTAACTGATCCCGTCGAAGTTGAGCAAGGCGCTGTCGGTGTCGTCGACGTCGGGTGAGATGGGGTGGCTCGAGGGCAACTGGTCGGCTCGGTACCCCGCCGCCTTCCACTGGTTGCAGAAAGTGGTCCACGCGTTGGTGAACCGGGTCCCCTCGATCAGCATGGGATAGCTCATGTAGGTCGCGAACGACTCGTTGAGCCAGAGGTCGTCCCACCACCGCATGCTCACCAGGTCGCCGAACCACATGTGCGCCATCTCGTGCGCGATGGTCTCGGCCCGCTGCTGTCGGGCGGCGTCGGTGACCTTGGACCGGAACAGGAGCTCGTCGCGGAACGTCACCGCGCCTGGGTTCTCCATCGCCCCGGCGTTGAACTCGGGGACGAACAGCTGGTCGTACTTGCCGAACGCGTAGGGGTAGTCGAACACCCGGGAGTAGAAGTCGAAGGAGGCCTTGGTGACCTGCAGGATCTCCGCCGGGTCGAGATGTTCGCGGAGCGAGCGCCGGCAGTAGATGCCGAGGTCGATGTCCCCGTGCCGGTCGTGGACCGCGGCGTACGGGCCGGCGACGAGGGCCGTCAGGTACGTCGAAATCGGCAGCGTGGGAGTGAACACCCAGTGCGCGTCCCCGGAGCGCTCGACGGCGGCGTTGGAGACGCACACCCACTCCGGCGGCGCGGTGACGGTCAGCTCGAAGATCGCCTTGAGGTCGGGCTGGTCGAAGCAGGCGAAGATCCGGTGGGCGTCGTACAGGAAGCTCTGGCTGTAGAGGTACACCTCGCCGTCGGCCGGGTCGACGAAGCGGTGGAGGCCTTCACCCGTGCGGGAGTACCCGCAGTCGGCCTCGACGGTCAGGGCGTTGGACTCCGCCAACCCGCACAACTCGATCCGGTCGCAGTCGATTGGGCCTGGGTTGATCTGTTGGCCGTTGAGCTCGATGCGATGGACGGCCGGCGCCAGGATCTCGACGAAGCTGTCGGCGCCGGGCTGGTGGCAGCCGAACCGGATCTCGGTCACCGACCGGAACGTGTCCGCGCCGGTGGTGAGGTCGAGCTCGACGGCGTACCGCTGCACCTCGATGAGCTCGGCGCGCCGCCGCGCCTCATCCCGGGTCAGGTTGTGGATGGCGGACCTCCGTCGGGAGTACACGGGCGCGTTGCGGTGTTGGACCAGTGTGCGAGGCGACAGAGTAGAGATCGTGATTGACGCCGGTGGCGAGACCCGGACCTATGAGCTCACCGCGACCCGGGCCGGCCGGCGGGTGGAGATCAGCTCCCGCCGCGGGCTCGTCGAGGTCGTCGAGGTGACGAGGAGCGGTACGCCGGTACGCACGGCGCGCTTCATGGCCAGCCGGGTGCTGGCGCTGGTGGAACATCCCGCCCCGAGATCGGCCACCCAGGACGACAAGGTCACCCGGCTGCGCCCGGCCTGACCCTCCGCCTGGCTACACTCCCGGTGGATTCGGAGGCGGCCCGTGGCATGGACTATCTGGATCCCCATCCTCCTCTTTACCGTTCTGGGGCTCGCGGGCGCTGTCCGCGGCTGGGTAGTTCCCTGGCGGAGTGAACGGATCTTCCGTCCTCGCGTGCTGGGAGTGGGAACTCTGTGCCTGGCGGCGGCTTGGGCCTCATCGCACTATCTGAAGCACGCCGCTGGCATTGGCTTCTGCCGCTGGTTGCGCTTCCCATCCTCGCTGGACTCGTGCTGATGCTGGTTGCCCAGGCCCCGCCGCGCGTGGACGCTGACGACTCTCGAGCCGGTTAGGCGGGCGGCGCCGCTCATCCGGCCGTCTGCTCGACCAGCAGGCGGGCCACGGCGGCCAGTCCGCCGTCGGCGTACGCCGCCCGCTGCTGGTCGGCTCCGTTGCCGTCCTTGCGAACACGCTCGATGAAGGACTCGACCAGCGGGCGATCGCCCCGCTCGTCCAGAGCCGGCCGGACGTAGTCGACGAGCATGCCGACCACCTCGGCCGCCGGCCGTTGCACCCACGACACCGGGTCGACCAGGCAGTCGCCCAGACCGTGCCGGGCGGCCCGCCAGTTGGCCGCGCGCAGCACCTCGGCGCGGACACCGGGCGCCGGCACCCCGGCGTCGAGGTCGGCCAGCGCCCGTCGTACCAGGGCACGGCCGAGCCCGGTCAACGCGACCGAGTCGTCAACCGATAGCGGTACGTCGCACGCTCGTAGCTCCACGGTCGGGAACCGTGCCGACAGCCGGGCCTGCCAGTAGAGCTGGCCGATGTCGCCGATGGCGCCGGTCGCGATCAGTGCGCTGCCCGCGTCGTCGTAGCCTGCTGCGTCGCCGAAGACGGGCGGGGCGCCGGCGACCGGCCAGCGCCCCCAGTGCACCGTCCGGTACGACGCGAAATCGGTGTCCACGCCGAGCCAGTACGGCGAGTTCGCCGCCAGGGCGACCAGGACCGGCAGCCACGGCCGGGTGCGGTCCAGCACCGCGACGGCGCGGTCGCGGTCGGGTACGCCGACGTGCACGTGCAGCCCGGCGATGAACTGCCGGTCGACCAGGTAACCCTGGGCACGCAGCATCGCCGCGAACCGGGGGTCCTGGTCGTCGGCTCGCTGATCGGTCACCCGGGCGATCGGCGGGCTGCCGCTGGCTGCGAGCTCGCAACCGTGCGCGACGGCGGCCCGGCCGAGCACAGATCGTAGATCGGTCAGCTGGCGGCGGACCTGCCCGAGGTCGGTGCAGACGGCGGTGGCCGACTCCACTTGCGAGAGCGGCAGCTCTCCCTGTACCTCGCCGGCCAGCTCGCCCCGGGCCCGGGCCTGTCCGGCCAGCCGCTTCGCGGTCGCCAGCACCTCGCGGCCGCGGGAGACCAGCGCACCAGACCCGCGCTCGAGGAGCTGGAACTCCTCCTCGACGCCGATGGTCAGCGCTTCAGGCTCCATCTCCCGATCGTCCGGCAAGGTGATGGGCGGGACAACCGAGAAGCCCGTGGAGGCGCCGGTGCGACGAGGGCGTGAGCGGCGGTTCACCGACCGGGCCGACGCCGGGCGCCAGCTGGGCCGACTGCTGACCGGCCAGGTGCGCGACGACCCGCTGGTGCTGGGTCTCCCGCGCGGCGGCGTACCGATCGCGGCGGAGGTGGCCCGGGCGTTGACCGCGCCGCTCGACGTTTTCGTGGCGCGCAAGATCGGGGCGCCGGGTCGGCCGGAGCTCGGCGTCGGCGCCATCGCCGAGGGCGGCGAGCCGATCTTCGACACCGAGCTGCTGGCTCGGCTGGGTCTGACGGCCGGCAGCCTGGCCAACACGGTGGCCAGAGAGCGGGCCGAGGTCGAACGCCGGGTGCGGCACTATCGCGGGGGCTGCCCCCTGCGCCTGGCCGGTCGAGAGGTCGTGCTGGTCGATGACGGGCTGGCCACCGGCGCCAGCGCGCGGGCCGCGCTGCAAGCCCTGCGATCGCTCGGTGCCGGCCGGCTGCTGCTCGGCGTACCGGTGGGTCCACCCACGACGCTCTCGGCATTGGCTGCCGAGGCCGACGAGGTGTTCGTCGTGCTGGCGCCGGAGCGGCTGTCGTCCGTGGGGGAGTGGTACGACGACTTCACCCAGACCTCGGACGAGACGGTGCTCGCGCTGCTCGGCGAGCACCGTGCCTGACGGCACGGATGCGTGCGTCGGTTGCCGGGGAGGGACTGGCCATGAGATCGATGAGCGAGTCTGCGGACGGCCAGCTGGAGCTCACCCGGATCTACCGCCGGCGCGTGGAGCTGCGGGCCGGGGAGGAGCTCGTCGGCACCCTGGAGCGCCAGAGTTGGTGGAGACAGGACGTCCTACTCATCGCGGCCGATGGGCGCTGGATGCTGCGCCGGGCCGGCTGGTGGTCCCGGGACGCCGTGCTGACAACGGCCGGTGCCGGCGAACGCGAGGTCGGCCGCTACCGCGCACGTTGGCGCGGCGACGGCACCCTTACCCTTGCCGGCGGCCGCGAGCTGCAGCTGACCCGCCCCCGCGGCTGGCGGGCGTCTCGCGCGCTGTGCGAAGGCAGCACCGAGCTCGTCGGCCTACGCCCGCACGGGATCAAGGGACATGTGACGGTGACCGTCGGCCCGTCCGCCCGCACCGAGCCGCTGCTGTCCCTGCTGGTGCTCTTCGCCTGCCAAGTCCTCGTCTCCGACCAGGCCGCCGCGAGCTCGGGCGGAGCGGTCACCAGCGGCTAGCTCCGCACCGCGGGTTTACCGTTCCTGGTGTGCGCCGGTTCTTCTCGCCGCGGTGGCTCGCCCTACACGCCTTCGTGCTGTTGGTCGTGATCGCCTTCTGCCGGCTCGGTTGGTGGCAGTGGGACCGCGCCCGCTCCCCGTCCGGCGGCGTGCAGAACATCGTCTACGCCCTGCAGTGGCCCTCGTTCGCAGCCTTCGGGATCTTCCTGTGGTGGCAGACGCTCCGGGACGAGCTACGACCGGCGCAGGCGGGGAGGGCAGGCCGGCGGGGAGCCGTGCTGCCGAATGCGGCAGGCCCCGGCGCCGCCAACCCGCTTGTTGACGAGCCGGCGGACGAGGAGCTGGCGGCATACAACCGCTATCTCGCCTGGCTGAACGCCCGGGAAGAGCAACGGCAACGGTGAAGGACGCTTTGACCCGCTACCGCGTCATGGCGAACGTCGTCGGCGTGGTGCTGCTGGTGCTCGTGCTGGTCGCGGTGCCGGTGAAGTACCTCGCGAACCGACCGGCCATGGTGGCGCTGGTCGGGCCGGTGCACGGGTTCCTCTACATGGTGTATCTGCTGGTTGCGTTCGACCTGGCCCGCCGGCGGAGGTTCCCCGTGGGCCGCACGGTGCTGCTCCTGCTGGCCGGCACCGTGCCGTTTCTGTCCTTTGTGGTGGAGCGGCGGACCACCCGGTTGGTGCGGAGGCAGGTCGCCGAAGCCGGCGTCAGCCGTCGGTGACCGTACGTCGGCCAGGGCCGGAACAGCCCCAGCCGCGGCCGCCCGCGGGCGCTCCGGCGTACGCGGCCCGCGCGTGCGAGAACAGACCCAAGCCCCACCCGAGCGCCGGCCACACCGGCCAGGGGTACCAGGCTTCGGCGGTGAGTCCGACCGTCGCCCACACCGCGACGAGACCGGTCATCACGACGAGATACCAGCGCAGATGCGCGCCGAAGCCGCGCCGGGCCGCCGCGGCGGTGCGGCCGCGTTGCACCGCCGTCCGGCGCTGCTGCAGCCAAGGCCCGGGAAGGTCGGCGGTCACCTCGGCCAGCTCACTGGCGGTCCTGGCAGACCCGGCTGAGGCGCTCGTCCATCTCGTCGAACTGCAGCAGGCCGTCGCCGGTCGCGTCGGCGACCAGTCCCGCGACCGACTCCCGGTCGACGTCGCCGATGCGCTGTGATCCGGTTGCGGTCGCGGTCCCGCTCGTGGGGACCGCCGGTGAAGCTGACACCCGCTTCTCCTTCCAATGTCCACTGTGGACCACTGGCGACAGTCTCGTACCCTCCACAGTGGACAGTCAAGCAAGGAGGTCCGATGAACGCGACGGCCGCGTCGTTGCTCGGTCTGATCGACCAGTCGGGCGAGCTGACGGGCGCAGACCTGGTCCGGGTTGCCCAGCAGCGGATCGGGGAGTTCTGGAGCCTGACCCGCAGCCAGGTGTATCGCGAACTCGCCGCGCTCGCCACCGCCGGTCTGGTGGTGGCCGGCCCCCGCGGTCCGCGCGAGTCGAGGCCCTACCGACTCACCGAGTCGGGCCGGGCGGCGTTCCACGACTGGTTGCGGCAGGAGCTGCCGGCGGAGACGATCCGCATCCCGCTACTACTGGCCGTCGCGTTCGGTCCGTCGCAGCCGCCTGGTCGGCTGAGGCAGCTACTGGATGAGGCCGAGACCCAGCACCGGGTGCGATTGGAGCACTACCGTGCGATCTCCGAGGAGTTGCGCGCGCGGAAGGTGGACCCGCACACCAGGGCGACGCTGTCGTTCGGCGTCCACTACGAGGAGGCCGTGCTGCGGTGGTTCGCCGACCTCCCGGCCGCCGTACGCCGGGGAACCCGCCCCCCGCCAACCGTGGATCACGGTTCGAGGGGCCGGACCTCCGGCGCGGGACGCGAATGACGGATCGTCACCGACATCCGTGCCCCCACCGCCTTGGTGGTCTTGGGGACGCAGTGCTCCCAATCGTGCTGGCAGGCACCGCCCATCACCACGAGGTCGCCGCACCCGGGGTCGAGCCGGTGCGTGGCCCGACCGGTTCCCTTGGCGCGGAGTAGGAACTTGCGCCGGGCGCCGAGCGAGACGGTGACGACCAGCGGGTTGGCCAGCACCTTGGCGTTGCGGTCGCCGTGCCAGGCGACGCTGTCACGGCCGTCGCGGTAGAGGTTGACCCAGACGCTGTCGAGGCGTACGCGATACCGCTCGCTCAGGACCGCCGTCATCGAGCGCAGGGCGACCGGCGTGGAGGCTGCCTCCGCGTCGGCACCACCGTCCGCCTGGTCCTCGTGCACGTGGCGGGTCCAGGTCCGCACCGGCTCCTCGCCGTCGGCCAGCCGCCAGCCGGCGGTGAGCCGCGGTTCGCGCACCTTTCGCTCGTACATCCACAGCTCGCGCTGGCGCCACCGGGCCGCTCCCAGCAACTCGGCGAACAGGTCGTCGGAGCCGCGCAGCCAGCCGGGGCAGTAGTCCACCCAGGACCGCTCGTCCAGCGCGATCCGGCGCAGGCCGGCGAAGGATACGTCGACCTCCGGCGGCCCGCCGTCGAAGAGCGAACCCTGCCACGCCAGCTCGGGTTGCATGATCCGAGGGTAGGCCGGTCAGTCCTCGCGACGGAGCATGCCGACCCCGGGCAGACCGGCGACCATCCGGCGCACGTCGTCGACGATGTCGAGCAGCTCGTGCACGTCGGGCCCGACCGCCTGGAGCTGGGCCAGCATCGGGAGCACGTCCCGGTCGACGGCGTCGAGCAGCCGCGGCAGCCGGTCGACCAGTAACACGGCAGCCTCGAGCTCGGCCGGGTCCACCGTCGCCGCCAGCCGCCGTACCGTCGGCACCAGCTGGCGCAGCGGCTCCTCGTAGGCCGCCAGCAGCTCTTCGGCCCGGCGTACGGCGGACTCCGCCCGATCGTTGGTCGCCTCGATCTCCGACACCACCGCCTCGATCCGGCCTACCAGCTCCTCGGCGCGAGGGATCAACGCCAGCGCGCGGGTCAGGCCTGGGACGACATCCGAAAGCGTCGAGGTCAGCTCGCGCAGCGCGCCGATCAGCTCGCCGGGCCCCGGCACGGGCAGCCTCATCGCGACACCTCCGCCCGCCGCCTACCCGTCCCAGGGTCGGGGCATCCCGAACGCGTCAGTACGCGCCGCGTCGGCTCACCACGGCGGCGCCGGTACGCCACAGGATGGTGAGGTCCATCGCCAGCGACCAGTTCTCGACGTAGTCGAGGTCGAGGCGCACCGCCTCGTCCCATGGCAGGTCGGACCGGCCGCTGACCTGCCACAGACCGGTCAATCCCGGCTTCACGAGCAGCCGGCGATGGACGTCGTCGCCGTAATGGCGCACCTCGGCCGGCAGCGGGGGACGGGGGCCGACCAGGGACATCTGACCGCGCAGCACGTTGACCAGTTGCGGGACCTCGTCCAGGGAGAATCGGCGCAGCCAAGCACCGATGGGCGTGATTCTCGGATCCTTCCGGATCTTGAACAGCAGCCCGTCGCCGGCCTCGTTCTGTGCCATCAGCGCGGCCAGCTCCGCCTCGGCGGTGACCCGCATGCTGCGGAACTTCAGCATCTCGAACTCGCGGCCCCCCTTGCCCACGCGGACCTGGCGGAACAGGGCGGGGCCCGGGCTGGTCAGTCGGATGATCACAGCGATGGTCAGCAATAGGGGGCTGAGCAGGAGGAGGGCACCCAGCGCCAGCAGCCGGTCGAAGCCGCCCTTGAGCACCCGCCGGCTGCCGGTGAACTCGGGCTGCTCGACATGCAGCAGCGGCAGCCCGGCGACGGGTCGGATGTGAATCCGCGGGCCGGTGACGTCGGTGATGGCCGGCGCCACCAGGACGTCGATGTCGCTGCCCTCGAGGTCCCATGCCAGTTGGCGCATCTGCTGTTGGGAGAGGATCGACCATGCGGTCACGGCCAGCGTGTCGGCGCCGGTGGCCCACAGCGCGTCCAGGATCGTCCCCGAGGTGCCGACCACGGGTACCCCGTCGATGGTGTCCTGGGTGCTGCGGTCAAGGCAGGCGCCGACCACGGTGAACCCGGCGTAGGTGTCACGGCGGACCTGGCGGACCAGCTCCGAGATCGACCGCTCGGTGCCGACGAGCAGGACCCGGTGGTGGCAGCTGCCCTTGCGCCGGGCGGCGTGCAGGACCTGGCGGGCGGCGTATCGGCCCACCAGCGCGCCGAAGGTGGCCAGCGGGAACGAGACGACGACGTAGCCGCGCGGAATCGGTGCGGCGAAGCCGAACGCCACGCTGGCCACCACGGCGCCGTACCGGACGGCAGCGTTGAAGACCCGGCGGTACTCCTCGGACCCGGTGCCGAGGAAGCGTTGCTCATAGGCTCGGCTTGCCGCCGCCGCCACCACCCAGAGCACCGGAAACAGCAGTGTGCAGACGACGTATGCGTGTCCGCTGGACGACCCGTCGGCGAACCGGACCAGCGGGGCCACCACCGCCGCCGCCGCAGCCACGGCGAAGTCCAGGGCTACCAGGCCGCGCGCGTACTTCGGCAACCAACGCGGCGAGGTGTGTCGCGGCGCCTGCCGCTCGTCGCTTCGCGGGGCCATCGTCGTCGTACCGCCGGTCGCCCGCCGTTCGACCGTCCCCTCGGTGGCCGCGATCCGCCGGTGCCGGGCCCGCGGCGGGGTGCGCTCGTCGCCGTCAGCGCTGCCCAGCGTCCACACGGTGCGGTCCTCGTCGTCGGAGTGTTGGGTCCCAGCGCCCGTCGAACTGGTACGCCGGACTCCAGAACTATCGGCGCGAATTCACCCGAACTGTTGCCCCGGGGGAGGGGGACTTGGCCGGTCCGGCTGTCCGGCGGGCACACTGCATCAGGGAGAAAGAAATCCTGGAGGAGCCCATGGCGCGGTGTGAGGTGTGCGGGAACGACTACGACATGTCGTTCGAGGTGCACGCTCAGGGAGTGGTGCACGTCTTCGACAGCTTCGAGTGCGCGATCCACCGGATGGCACCGGTCTGCGAACACTGCGGGTGCAAGGTGATCGGCCACGGCGTTCAGGCTGCGGGTCGGTTCTTCTGCTGTGCACAGTGTGCCGGGGCCGAGGGGGCCGCCGGCCTCCGCGACCGCGTCTAGCGCCGCTTGCGAGCGTCGACTTCAGGGAGGAACCGGGTGCCGGGAAAGAAGAAGGCCACCGGGATGAGCACGCGGCAGTCGTTCCTCGACCGCAACGTCATCGCGGAGAACAACGCGATCATGCGCTTCAACGAGGACATCGAGAATGCGGCCCGGGGGATCAGCCGGCCGCGCGTGCCCGCCAACGATCGGGGCCGCGAGCGGACCCCGCGCCGCTCGGAACGAACGGCAGGACCGTCGCGCCCGGCCCGGTCGCCGCAGCCCGTTCGACCCCCGGCGCTGCTGCCCGAGCAGGAGGAGGCCCTGCGCACCGCGGTCGCCACCGCCACTGACGACGAGGCCGTCGCCCGCGCCGGGATCACGATGGTCGAGTCCCTGGCTCGCGGCGACAGGTTCGAGCGCGCCGGTGACGCCGGCTGGCGGACGCTGGCCGAGGCAGGGACGGCCGGCGAACGCACCCTCCGGGATTGGGATCGGCTCCGGCTGGCCTGGACCGCCGTACGCCGGGCGGCTCTGGCCGAGTGGGTGAAGATCCACCCTGAAGCGGCGGCGCTGCAGGGGAAGGAGGAGAAGGCGGCCGCCCGGACCGAGCGGGCCGCGACTCGGCGGCTGACCCCGCGACCCCGTCGGCCCCGCCGGCCCGCGTCCGGTGTATCGGTGGAGTCCGAGGCGGGAGCGGATTCCGGGGAGGGGCAGCCGCGGGCGCCAGGCGCCGACGCGGCGGTTCCCACGGATGGGCCTGCCGCCGGCGACGGGACGCGGGAGAGGCGCCGGCGCCCGCGGCGGCGGCGCCCAAGACAGCCAGCCAGCCAGCCGGTCGAGGGCACTCCGACCGAGCCGCCGCCGGCGACCGCCGCCGAACCGGCCGTCGACGGGCTCGACCGGGCCGAGCCGCCGCCGCCGACCGCCGCCGAGACCCCGGCCGACGC